>OGZY01000112.1_pt1 | contig 59875 bp, 51 predicted proteins | sample 1576911 | NCBI WGS metagenome assembly OGZY01 (sample SAMEA3541488, study PRJEB24748) | human gut metagenome | biome: human gut; feature: human-associated habitat; material: faeces | place: China | collected 2012 | reverse complement strand
CTTTCTTTTTTTACGGATATCGGAAGATGATACATATTCATCTTCATTATAAAAATATGAATATTGTTTGTCTATACCGATATCGTGATATACAGGGCATACATTACCCTGTTCACTAACTTATACGAAACAAATAGGTAAAAATACAAAAAAAATAGAAAAATAATTTTATTTATACGCTTATACTTCTAAAAAAGCATTTTATATTAAACAAAAAATCCTTCCAATATAAAAAAAGGCATTGTCTACTGACAACACCTAAAATAAACTCATTTGATTTTCTTCCTGGAGACCTTCTAAAACTCCCATAGATTCCAGTTTTTTTACTAAGGTACCACTTAATGAAGTTCGTCTTTGCAAATCTTCTTTTGATAAGAAAGCTCCATTTTTTCTAGCTTCTACAACGGTATCCGCAACACTTTCTCCCAAACCATCAATACTAGTAAACGGAGGAATCAAACGTTTCGTATTTGTAGGATCTACAATAAATTCTTTTGAAGTAGAGCGCATTAAATCAATATTTGTAAAAGAGTAGCCTCGAAGTACCATTTCAAGCGCAAGTTCCAAAGTAGAATAAATATCTTTATCTTTCTTTGTTACATCTTTCTTTAAATTATTGTCTCGCAGTTTCATATCAATTTCCTGCATTTTTTTACGTATAGACTGTTCTCCCTTGATCATCGTTTCTATATCGTAGGCATCACAACGAATAGAAAAGAACATACAATAATAATATTGCGGCTTATGCACTTTAAACCATGCAATTCTTATAGCCATCATAACGTAGGCAACCGCATGGGCCTTAGGGAACATGTATTTAATCTTCTTACAAGACTCAATATACCAGTCCTCTACTCCATTTTCCTTCATTTCTACAATCCATTCATCTTTTAATCCCTTTCCTTTACGCACACTTTCCATAATCGTAAAGGCAGATTTTGGTTTTAATCCTTTATACAGCAAATATACCATGATGTCATCACGACAACCGATAACGCTTTTTAATGTACAAATCCCTTCATCAATCAAATCTTTCGCATTTCCAAGCCATACATCCGTACCATGTGACAGTCCAGATATTTTCAAAAGCTCATCAAAGGTTGTAGGACGTGTCAGCTCTAGAATTCCACGTACAAATGGTGTCCCATATTCTGGAAGTCCGGCTGCTCCTGTTTCCTCTGTATTTTTTGAAGTATCAATACACAAAGCATCAACACCGGAAAAAATACTCATTGTTTCTGGATCGTTCATAGGAATCGTTCGAACATCAATCCCACTCATTCTTTCCAGCATTTTCATCGCTGTTGGGTCAACATGTCCTAAAATATCAAATTTTAAGATATTGTCATGAATCTGATGGAAATCAAAATGTGTAGTTTTCCATTCTGCATATGGATCATTGGCAGGATATTGTACCGGTGTAAAATCATGAACATCCATATCCAATGGCACAACGACAATTCCCCCAGGATGCTGTCCCGTTGTTCGTTTGACCCCTTCACAGCCTTTCGCAAGTCGAAGAATCTGTGCATTTCGCATACTACCCTCAATACCCATTTCCTCTTCATATCCTTTTACATATCCAAAAGCTGTTTTTTCAGCCACCGTACCAATCGTTCCAGCACGATACACATGGTCTTCTCCGAATACTTCTTTTGTATATGCATGTGCATTTGGCTGATATTCTCCTGAGAAGTTCAAGTCGATATCTGGCACCTTATCCCCTTCAAATCCCAAAAAGGTTTCAAATGGAATATCATGTCCATCTCCACGAATAATTTCTCCACAATGCGGACATTCAATATCTGGTAAGTCATACCCATTCAATACACTTCCATCTGTAAAGAATTTTACATAATGACATTTTGGACAAACATAATGCGGTGCTAATGGGTTTACTTCCGTAATTTCCGACATGGTCGCAACAAAACTAGAACCTACAGATCCTCGAGAACCAACCAGATATCCATCATCCAAACTTTTCTTTACTAATAGATGGGAAATATAATAAACAACATAGTAACCTGCCCCAATGATGGCATCCAGTTCTCTGTTTAGTCGATCTTCTACAATTTTGGGAAGCTGCGGTCCATACTTTTTATGTGCATTCTCAAAACAAATTTCTCTCAGTTTTTGATCAGATCCTTCAATATCTGGTGGATATAAAGCATCTTTCACAGGACGGATAATTTCAACTTCATCTGCAATTTTCCTTGTATTTGTCACGACAAACTCATAAGCACGTTTTTCCCCAAGCCACGCAAATTCTTTCAACATTTCCTGTGTTGTACGCATATGCTGCATTGGACTTTGAAAACGACGACGTTTTTCCTGATTATAAATATACAGAGGATGACGCATACCCCCAATTGCCTGTGAATTGATATAAATATCGCGAATTAGTTTTTGATTTGGATGTACATAATGAGCATCACTGCTTGCGACAATTGGCTTATGCAAAGCAACTGCTTTTTCTATGATTCCTGTAAGAATTTCTTTTAAGCGATTTTCATCACTTATGGAATTTCGATCAATTAAAAACTGATAGTTTCCTAAAGGCTGCAGTTCAATATAGTCATAAAAACGCATAACTTCTTCAAGTTCTTTTTCGCTTCGTGTCTGCGCAATATCAAAGACTTCCCCATTAACACAGGAAGAACCAATCAATAAGTTTCCATTCATTCTTCTTTTTTCTATCTCAGAACGAATGATACGTGGTTCAGCTACAACATTTGTTGTACTTTTCGAATTATAACTTAGATATTTTGTATGCGATAAAGTAATTAATTCAAAAAGTTCTTTTAAACCAGCCATATTTTTTGCCAATATCGTCACATGTTTATCCCTTACTTTATTTAAACAAGTTTCATCCTGCATTGCCTGTAAATCTCTTAAGGTCGGTATATGCTTTAACTCGTTTAACATATGCATGAATACCTGTGCCAGCACTTCTGCATCATAATCCGCACGATGGGCAACATCTTCATCATAGCGAATTCCATATTGACGTGCCAATTGTCCCAAACGATATCCTTTGCGATCTACCATGCTTCTAGCCAAATCCAAGGTATCAATTACAGGATTCATCAATGGTTTTCTTCCAATTCTTTCAAGTTCAGCATTTAAAAACCCATAGTCAAAGCTGGCATTATGTGCTACCAGAATACTATCCCCAATAAATTCTAAGATTTCGTCCACACATTCTACAAAAGGTTTCGCATTTCTTACATGTTCTTCGCTGATATTTGTTAACTCAGTTGTAAATGCGCTCAATTCTACAGGTGGTTTTATAAACATCTGTAAACTTTTGATACATGTACGATCCTTAACGATTTGTCCACCAAATTCTATGATATGGTCATAACGAGAAGATAACCCCGTTGTTTCAAGGTCAAACACACAATACGTTCCCTCTTCCAGTTTTGTATCATCTGCATTACGCACAATTTGTAATACAGGGTCTACCATATTCATTTCCACACCATATAAAATTTTCATTGGTTTTTCTCGTTTTTTATTTATACCATCCACAACCGATTGTGCAGTAGGAAAAGCCTGCACTACACGATGATCCGTTAACGCAATGGCATCCATACCCCATTCATCTGCTGTTTTGATAAACTCCGCTATATCACAAACACCATCCATCTCAGACAACTTGGTATGTACATGCAGTTCTACACGTTTTTCTTCTGCTTCATCAACACGTTTAACTTCTGCCACTTTCTGCAATACATCCGGCATAAATACAAGTTCTCTGGAATAAGAATCGAATTCCACTTTTCCATCCGCAACAACACAATCCCCTTTGGAAATTTCGTTTAACACTTCTTTTGTTACTGCTCCACGTTCAAAACGTTTCATGATGATAGCGTCATCATCATCCGCAATCCATAAAGTCTGAATATCTTTTCCTGTACGAAGTGTACGATTTTCAATTTCAAAGATTTTCCCATGAATTCGAATATCATGACATTCTTCTTTAATATCACAAATAGAAAAAGGAACATAGTTTTCCAATCCTTTTTTCCCTTTTGGTTTAAAGTTATATGCTTTCTTTTCCTCATATACCTTAACTGGTTTTGGCTCTTCTTTTTTCATTTTTACTTCTAACACTTTTTGAGAAACTTTCATTTCTTCTATATCAATTTTTAACTCAAATCCACAGGAATCCAAAAACTCTTTTAATAAATGTTTATTTTGAATAGCTACATCCCTTTCATCTTCCTGTGCAATATGATAAATCAAATGCTGATTTTCTAATGATGGCAAAGAATCTTGAAAAATACGTAAAGCTGGATGAAAACTAACAAAATGCGATATATAGTCGCTTAACTCTAAAATCGATGTCTGAGCGTTTTCTGTTTGTATCTTTAATGCAACCTGGCATTGTGTAATTTTCTTTAATCTCACACAGAAAACATCCCATACCTTATAAGGCAAAGGTTTGGGCAAAGATATTTCCATATGAAGAACATGAGAATTTTTCTTATACACTGGTTTCATAAGAAAAGAACCCTTTTCAAAATACGCAGTATCTGGGTTATCTTTCTCCATCCTCTTCACAAGATCAACTAATTTTAGCTCCATCCAATCCCTCATTTCTACTTCGACTATTTTACCATAAAACCGATATACAAAAAAGAACCTTGCCAATTTTTCCATGCAATATTTTTATACAGCATACGCCAATAAAAAAAGAGAGTTGACAATCCATCAACCCTCTCTTTAGTTTCTTTTAGATACTATCTTTTAAGCTTTTCTTTTTTTCTAAGAACTAAAAATGCTATTAGCCCAGATGCAATCGCAAGAATAATAAGTCCACCTGTATGTTCTTCAACTCCTGTTTTTACTTTTACAGGTATTTTTTGATTCCTGTATGTTACATGAAGAATATTTCCAATACCTTTTGCTTTTTCATCAAGCACAACCTTTTTAACTTCTTTTGACAATTGATAGCCTTTTGGTGCCTGCATTTCTTTTAGATAATAAACACCAAATGGAAGGTTTTCAAAACAAATCGTACCATCTTCTTTGTTGGCATTTTTAATAGAAATTAAATCTGTACAACCTTCATCCTTGTAAATCGCAAATATAAAATCACTTCCTGTAATCGGCTTACCTGTTGTAGAATCTACTTTATGTACTACAATATCCGTTAACAACAATTCATCTTTCATTTGTACTTTTTGTATTTCTCCAGTATCTTTTACTTCAAACACTATCTCCTCAGCAAGTGCATAACCTTTTGGAGCAAGTGTTTCTACTAGTTTATACTTGCCAACAGGAAGTGCCTTAAATACGGTTGGCTTTTCTTTTGATATAAATTCTTCTACCACTTCATCACTTTCTAAATCCACGATTTGCAAATGTGCACCGGCAAGTTCTTTTTCTCCTGTTATATCTGTTTTCGAGATTTCTACTTTTGTGGCTTCATTTCCAATATCGAAGCTAAATGACAGTACATCTTCTTTTTGATTTGTATACTTCGTATCAAACAAATAACGTGTTGTTACACCACTAGTATATCCTGCAGGAGCTTTTGTTTCCTGAACATAAAACAAAGCATTCAAATCTCCTTCATAACGAATATCTTCATCCTTTGAGGCATTTTCTTCTTTCAATGGATCCATCGCATATTCAGGTGTCAGATCATTTGGCAAATCAAGAGTAAAAACTGCCTTTCCTGTTTCATCACTCTCTACTGTTTCCAATTTTGTATTTGGATCTGCAATCACCTCTCCATCATAATTGTACAGTTTTCTGTTCGTATAAAGACTTATTTGTGCACCTAGTAACCCTTCTTTTGTTTCAGAATCCAGTTTATTTACACAAACTTCTATTTTTTGTCGTTCATTATCAAAATCCTGCAGCTCACTAAATACAACTTCTGTTTCCTGATTCTGATATTTGAGTTCTACTTCTTTTTTTTCTGTAGATTGTACATAGCCATCAGGAGCTTTCTTTTCTACGATGTAGTATTTTCCTAGAGGAAGTAAAGATGTAGTTATAACTCCCTGTTTTCCTGTTACTAACGTTTCAATAAGTTCATCTTTTCGATATAAGATATCTCCATGGTTATCTGGTGATAAAATATCTTCTGCAGCATAAATTTCAAATTCGGCATCTGCGAGTTTCCTTTTTTCATATACAAATTTTGCAGTTCCCTTTTCATCAAAGTAAAGATCTTTAAGAACTTCTCCTTCTTTACTAACTTCAATTCTTCCTTTTACCGATTGATCTGACATTTTTACCGTTATAAGCGGTGTTGTTCCATCTGGAAGAGTTTCATGTGCTTCCTCTTTCGAAATTTTAAATTTCACTGGTTCTGTATTGATAACATACCCATTTGGAGCTTTGATTTCTTCTAACTGATATTCTCCCGGATGAAGCACATCCCCAGTCATTACGGTTCCATCCTCCGCAGTTTCCCATGTATCTACATAATGAGGAAATGGGTTCCATTCCCAATAACCTACATATTTGTTTGTTTTTAAGTCTTTAATTTTAAAAGTTGCACCTGGAATAGCCACTGTATTTCCTGTTTCTATATCAAGTTTTACAATCTTCAATACAGCTTTAAATTTTTCGTCATTGAACACTCGCCAAACCTGCGGCTCTCTGCTATCTTCTGTAATCGTTACGGTAAAATCAGGAACGCTGTAGTGATCAGATGGTGTTTTTGTCTCTCTTATAACATATGTTCCAAATGACAATTCATCAGAAAGTGCATATCCTTTCTTATCTGTGACCATGACTGCTGCATCTTTACCAAATGCATTTTTCGCAACTGGTGCTTTTTCCCAGCTTCCATATTTATCAATCTCTTTCTGTGCTTTGATAGTAAATTCTGCACCCTCTAACAAGTCTGCCTCTCCAGATCCATTATCAGAAATTTTAATTATTTCAAACGGCTGAGAGATAACTTTTTCTGATGAAGTAACAGATTTTGTAATCAATGCCACTTCCTGCCCCTCATAGCTAATATCAATCATATAAGTTTTTGGATCCAATGTATAACCATTACTTGGCTTTACTTCCTTTACATTGTATTTTCCTAAATACAACTGATCATTTGTAGAAGCATTTCCTTCGCTGTCTGTTGTAAGTGTTGTGATCAAAGTGTCTTTTTCATGAAGAACACTTCCATCTGCTGGATCAACAATATTTTCCGCTGCTCTTACTTCATAAACTGCACCTTCCAGTGTTGCTTCTCCCTGCGGATTTTTTCCAGTTACACTATCTTCTTTAGAAAGCTTAATTTGTCCTTTTACTCTGGTATTTGATAAAACTGCTTCATATGTTTTTCCATCTTCTGTAATATTATAGACTAGTTTTTCATCAGAATGCGTATAGCCATCTGGTGCAGTTTTTTCTACTAAGTAGTAGCTTCCATAACGAAGAAGATTGCTTTTCGCAATACCATTATTGTTGGTTGTAATATCTGTTACATAAGTATTATCAGACTTATATACAGAGAATGTCGTATTAGCCTTTACTACAGTTTTTCCAGTTTCTTTATCACGTTTTAATACCTGAATATACCCTTCAATTGGTTTATCACTTCCACTAACTTCAATTCTCTGTTCATTTTCTGACACAGTTACGCTATACTCCTGTGGATTTAAAACATATCCTTCAGGCGCAATAATCTCTTTTACTCTATATTCTCCAAATCTTAAATATCCGGATTCCACATAGCCAGTTGCCGTTGTGACCAGTCGTTCTAATTCCTGTCCTTGTTGATTATAAATAGCATAAGTTGCACCACCTACCTGCTCATTGGTTTTGCTGTCAAATTTTCTTAGTTTGATCTTACCTTTTACCCAGTTGTTTTTTGCAGTATAAGTAGCTGTTTCATTCGGATTGATGGTTACAGTTCGAATAGTAGTATCAAGTACTAAATGACTAGGTACAGAAGTTTCCTGTATATACCAAGTACCCTGTTCTAAATCATTGACAGTTACCGTACCATCACTTCCAGTCGTATAGGTTCCAATTGGAGAGGACATATCCGCATTTTTAGACAGCTTGAATGATGTATTAGAAACATAATTTCCATCTTCATCCTGTTTCGTAATTTTTAAAGACCCTGTTCGATTTACTTTAATTCTAACAATTGAACCGTATGGATCTTTTCCAGTCAAATAAGAAACAGCCTGATTTTGTCCTTGACGAACGACAATTGTATCTTTCGTTTGTTCAGTAGACATACCTCTATCAAAAGTAATCGTCATTGTATCCAATGTACCATCAGGAGTGACTTTTAAAGTGTTTCCACTGATACTTGCCTTTCCACCTGTCACACTCTTGATTCGCAAACCACTTAAAACTTTATTCGTATCATTGATACTGGCAGTTTCCACCATATCAATTGTAATTTCCTTATTATGAAAACTAGGTTTATCATAGAAATGATTTACTTTATTCATGACATTGTTGAACCAGGATTGCATAGAGGATTCATTTGGATACGTGGAATTTCCCATTCTCTGTCCACTTCCTAAATATTTCCACACTAGATTCTGTGTCATCATATAGTCAACTTTTGTTGGTTTTGATTTACTTCTGTATCCATACCATGTAATAAGTGCCATTTCATTCATCTGTTTATCTGTCAAGCCAATATCACTAGGTTTTATAGGTTCATTTGGACCTATTGCGGATACTTTATCCGGCTCTATACAGAAGGCCTGTTTTCCATTCAAATAAAGAATAGATCCATCCCCATATTTATCTGAACCAAAGAAATACCAATCTGACTGATACTCTTCTGTTAAATTATAAGTAGCAGCTTTGACAATCGGAATTCCATTTGTAAAGACTGTTGTCAGTGCCATAAAACCTGCTAGTACAAGTTTTGGAATTTTATTTAAAGTCTTTTTAAACTTCATACATTTTTCCTCCTTCTTCTATTGTGTAAAAATTATTATTTTTTATCTATACACATACTATGAAGTTTCTCATCTTCAACTTTTCCATTAAAAACGCACGATTTCTAACCAAATTATGGCGGTATAATTTTAAAGTAACACATTGTTTATCTTCCTTTCTATGTAAAGAAAAAAACTTGTACGCTACAAGTTCTTTTCTGGTTCCATGCATATATTTAATTCCAATAGTCTATGTGAAAAAAATAAGGGCTCCACATTCCACATGAACATTGTTTTGATGAATATCCTCTTGCCGACCACTCTCCATTAGGTCCCCAATAATTACTTGCCCAGGTATCACATTCATACTCATTCTCAAAAAACACTCCACTATATACAACATCTGGATATCCCGTTACTGTAATTGAATGCTTGTGTGGGTTTGAATCTAATCGCGTTTCTTCTCCACCACTAGATGATTCGCCATTTCCTAAGTAAGACGATTCTTCTGAAGTATCGCTATCCAATTTTTCATTATTTGAAAAATTATTCTCAGAATTTATAGAATCATTATTTGTATAGGAATTTCCAGTCTTGTTTGAATTATTTGGCGATTTCTTTTTTGTCTCTTTTTTCTTTACTATTACGTTAAATACTTTTTCTGACTTATTTCCATTTACATCAACAGCAATTACTTTCACATCATATGTTCCAGTTTTCTTTGTATCCATTTTGCCTTTTTCAATATAGTATCCATCTTTCTCTATAACTTTGTCACTATATTGCAAGACTCCATCTACAGGATCTTCTACAAGTTTGATGTTATCTTTTAACACTAAATTATCTCCTAAAGTAACAGTAATTGAATCTTTTTTTAATTCAATTACCGGTTTTTTTGTATCTTCAACGATTACCTCTATATCTTTTTGTACTTTTCTTGATCCATCTGTAAATGTAACAGCTAATTTCTGCTTACCAATTTTTTTCTCATCAAAACCATCTACCCTGCTTACTTTAACATTCTCATCAGAATCTTTTGTATAGAAAAGCTTTGTCTTATCCAATTTCTCTCCATACTCTATTTTCAGATTTTCTACAGGTAATATCATTAACTCTTTATCACACCCTGCAAGCAAAAATACAATACTTAACATCCACCATAAGTTACCTTTCATATTCACAATGCTCCTTATTCTCATCTATGTTAAATCGTATGATCCTATTTATTTACATTACAATTTTACCATGGATAAACGAGCCTTTCTCAAGCATTTTTCTTGCATTTTTCTTGCACAAAAAAAACAATTCATCTTGTAATCATACAAAAGAAAGATGAATTGCTTTCCTTAATTTTTAACAGTTGGCACACTTAAAACATCCACTATATGTTCTCGTTTTTCAATAAACATAAATAACATTACGAATATTAAAATTGCCATTAGAATAATTATAACTCTTTTTATCTTCATAAACTTATCTCTCATTTTGATTCAACATTTCTTTATGAAAAAACTTTTTTTCATACTTTTCTTCTGTTGAAATTGTTTTAATACGAAACAAAAAATAATAATATTTAAACACAATCAAAAAGCCAATGAATATACGAACTGCAGGAACAGGCACCACTATCATTGCGATAACAAGCATACAGCTTGCAAATAACAGCAAAGAAACCTTTGTTTTTCTTGTCATCGCACGATGTTCTACAAAACTTTCTAAATGTTTTTTATACAAGCTTGTATGTGTAAACCATGTATGAAATCGTTTCGAGCTTTTCGCAAAACAAAAAGTTGCCAGCAGTAAAAATGGGGTTGTTGGAAGAATGGGCAACAAAACACCGATAGCTCCTAGCCCTGCCGAAAGAAATCCAAGTAATAAAAAGAACAGTTTCATAAATATTTCTCCTTTTTCTCATAATACAAATGACGAAGTGCTTTTATTGGATGATACAACAGCATGCGTGGACCACCAAAACGCATAACAGTTTGTATTTGTGCACGATATTTCTTTTGATAACAATGTATCTTGCAGCTGCTGCAAAAAGTCTTTGTTTCCATAAAGGGACATACATCTATACGTTTACATGCATACTCATATAATTCTGCACATTCCTTACATAGTTCTTTTTGTGCATGTTTCTTTCTGCAATATAAACTAATCATCAAAAACAAGATAGCTTTTTCTTCTTTACGTTTTTTATCAACATCTTTCCTCATTAGCTAACCCTTCCATTTTCTATTCGAATCAGCTTATTCGCAATTTTTAAAGTGCTTAAACGATGAGAAACAAGTATGATTGTTTTTTCTTTCTGTGCTTTTAGATTTTTTAGAATTTCCGCTTCATTTAATGCATCCAGATTGCTGGTTGGCTCATCCAGTAAAATACAGGATGATGCGTGAAGAAAGGCTCTTGCCAAGGCAATACGCTGACGTTCTCCTCCAGATAAGGATTCTCCAAGTTCGGAAACATTGGTATCATACCCCTTTGGCAAAGAACTGATAAATTCATGAATATTCGCTTTCTTGCAGGCAGCGATGATTTCTTCCTCGCTGGCATTTAACTTAGCAATGCGAATATTGTTTTTAATTGAATCATGGAATAATACTGTATCCTGCGTCACAAAGCTTTGCATATCTCGTAAATTGCTTGTATTCATATCTTGCAGGTTTCGATTTCCCACTGAAATCATCCCTTGATTTGGTTCATAAAAACGCATCATAAGTTTTAATAAAGTTGATTTTCCACAACCGCTTTGCCCAAGAATACCTGTAATTTTTCCTTTTTCAAACACATCAGAAAAATTCCTTACAACTTCTTCATCCTGATATGCAAAGCTCACATTCTGTGCATGAATGGAATCAAATTCAGCTTCTTCTTTCCCTGTGATATCTTTTGTTGTCTCTTCTTCATCCAATAATGCCAATACACGTCTTGCACTTGCAAGTGTAATCAAAAGATTATTTGATAAATTGCTTAATGCCAGTACTGGTCCAAAACTAGACAGCATTAAAACAGTAGATAATAAAACCTGTGTAAACGAAACAATATGATTTACATACAGCATATATCCAAATACAAACATCAACATAGAAAATCCCATGATTGCGGTATTATTCAATGCTGTAGTTAAACCTTCATAGCTTTTTAAATTCTTTTGAATATCGTTAATGCTTCTGCTTTTTTCCTGCATACTTTCCATTCGTTTCTTGCCTATGCCATACTGCAGCACTTCCTGCATACCACGCAATGTTTCTAATACCGAATTGCTTAAATCCCCAAACTCTTCACGCGATGTTTTTCCATCTTCTTTTCCGATTTTACTAATATACATAGGAATGAAAACTCCTACACAAAGATAAGCAAGAAGTGCTATGATCACAAATCCAAAATGCAGATAGAAAAAGATAGAAAGAAGAATAACACTGGTAAATATTGCGATCAATATAGGAGAAATCGTATGAGCATAAAATACTTCCAATGCTTCAATGTCACTTGTAATCAAAAAGATTAAATTTCCAGAATCTCGTCCATCCAGTTTTGCCGGACATAAACGTCGCAGTTTTGAAAATACTTTATCACGTAAAATCGCAAGAAGTTTAAAGGCGATATAATGATTGCATGCCTGTTCTCCATAATGCAGAATCCCTCGCATAATTGCCATGACCAGGATCATAACAAAAAACAATGAAACGGGAAATGCAAACCCCTGTGCTACATGTGCAATCGTAATAGAGGCAAAAAAGGGAATAAAGATGGCACACAGAAACCCAAGCACTCCTAAAAGAACTGCTAAAGCCATATAGCCTGCCAGTGGTTTTACCAATTTGCTCATTCGAAACATCAATAAAACATTATGCTCTTTCTTCATCTTCACTACCTCCATAAAACTGTTCCAATTCCTGCTGTTTTGTATACATTGATGCATACATACCATGCTGCATCATTAATTCTTCATGTGTGCCATTTTCTATACAGCTGCCATCTTTTAAAACATAAATACGATCGGCTGTTGCAATGGTACTTAAACGATGTGTAATCATAAGAATCGTTTTCGTTTTTGTCATTTCCTGAATGACCTGTAAAATAGCTTCTTCACTTTCCAGATCAATATTACTTGTAGCCTCATCAAATATATACATATCCTTGTCTGCCAAAAGGGCTCTTGCGATTGCTAAACGCTGCTTTTGTCCTCCAGATAAATTATTTCCATTTTCCACAAGCATCGTATCCAATCCATCCTGCTCCATTAAGAAATCATACAGTTTTACTTTCTTTAATGCTTCCAAAAGCTGTTCCTCACATAAACCATCTTTTGCAGCCATCAAATTTTCACGTACACTTCCTTTAAACAAGGTTGACTTATGTGTTACATACATTACATGTTCATAAAAGGATGCATCATCAATTTCACTTCGTTCTATATCGCATACCATAAGATTTCCCTTATATCCGCTGGCAAGCCCTGTAAGCAGTTTCGCAATCGTACTTTTTCCAGAACCGCTTTCTCCAACAATTGCGACAAACTCTTTTTCTTTTACACCAAGACTTACCTCCTTGATGACCTTACGATCGTTATCATAACCAAAGCTTACATTTTCCAAACATACAGAAATATGTTTATCCTGTAACTGCTTTGTTTTTGTATGTTTTACTTCCACATCCAAAAGCTTAAATATTTTCGCACTTGCGGCAATCCCATTCATTGCGATATGAAAGAAGGAACCAAGCATGCGAAGTGGAATAAAAAACTCACTGGATAACAGTACAATACATAACAAGGAGAACAAGCTGACTCTTCCTGCCATATACCCCTGTATTGCCACAATACTTCCTATGGCCGCCCCGCCATACGCAACAATATCCATAACGCTGACAGAGTTTAGCTGCATTGTTAAAACTTTCATCGTAATTCGGCGAAAATGCTCGGCTTCTTTGTTCATTTCTTCATGTTTATATCCATCTGCCTGATATATTTTTAATGTTGTAAGTCCTTGTAAATTTTCTAGAAAACTATCCGACAAAGCGGCATAACTGCCCCAGTATTTCCCAAGCAGTTTTTTCGCAATTTTTTGTATTGCGATAATGGATAAGGGAATTAATGGTACACATAGAAGAAGAACAAGAGAACTGTAAACATCCATCCAAACCAAAAGTACAAACAATGTAACTGGTGCCAGCATGCTGTAAAAAAACTGTGGCAAATAACGTGAAAAATATGTTTCTAACTGATCGACACCTTCAACACTTAACTGCACAAGTTCACTTGTAGCTGCATAATTTGTATAATCATTTTTCAATTCTAATAATTTTTCATATATTCGTGTTCGTAAATGCAGTTTCACATCACAAGATGCTTCATGAGAATACATGCTTGCTTTTCTTGTTACAAAAATGCGTAATATTATCAAAACACTAACAATCACGACAAATACAACAATATTTGTTACAGTAATTGTTTTCTTTAAACTTTCTACTAAAACAGCAGATAAAGAAAAGACCAATCCCACATTGCACAGCATGCCTATCCATTGCATAAAAACCTGTTTAAATACAAACTGTTTTGCCTGTGGCATTTCTTTTATCAAACGCTTATCAATCATAACAACCTCCAAAAAAGTTATATCAATCTAATTTATGTGATAAGTTTACCAAACCTAACTTTGTGTGTCAACTCTTCTCTTAAAAATATTTTCTTATTTTTACTTATCATCACATATAGATAGTTTCATTTTTCTATTGTAATTGCATAAACCAAATATATATCATTTAATAAATATAAAATGCACGCATATTATTCCAAAGATACTTCCATTACCATACATTTTTATTCATTTTCTTTACCTAGAGTTTTAAAAAAATATTTACTGAATAAAAAATTAGACTTTTATGAATCACAATACCCTTTAAGATATTTCAATATAATCTTCATTCTTTATCCAGCATCCTTTCTTTAAAGGTCTGTAGTAAATCAGCTTTTTCTGCATGCAAACTTAACTTAATTTCTAACTATAAAAAAAACGGTATCTACTCCTAGGCAATGGCTTTTATTACCTCTAGTAGATACCATATCAAAATTTATATATAAGAAAAAACTTCTAAGTTTCCCTAGAAGTTTGAATCAACATAAATGGTGGAGAGGGACGGATTCGAACCGCCGAACCAAAAGGAACTGAGTTACAGTCAGCCGCGTTTAGCCACTTCGCTACCTCTCCGTTAAAATGGTGCCGACTATAGGAATTGAACCCACAACCTACTGATTACAAGTCAGTTGCTCTACCAATTGAGCTAAGTCGGCATTTCATGGTGGAGGTTAACGGGCTCGAACCGCTGACCCTCTGCTTGTAAGGCAGATGCTCTCCCAACTGAGCTAAACCTCCAGTTTTTTATTTTAAATGGAGCCAATAATATTGTCAATGGACAACTTTTTTCATTAACGCATCTTCAAGGCAATACTATTTTCTACGTGATTATATTACCCTATATTATATGTTTTGTAAAGCAAAAATTTCACTTTTTTTCATGATTAAAATAAGTATGCTCTATACTCTCTATTTTTTTATATAATATCTCTTAATATATAAAATTATGAAACCATTACTTCCTTTGTATCGTAGTCAATATTTATATAATTTACATATTTCCATACAAACGTTTCCTGTTTTTCTTCACTCATATTTCTAAAAGTATTATGTATATTCAAAACATATTTATCATAGTATCGTTTTACTTTTCTTTCTTCTGCTTCTACTTTCAATAACTCGCTCTTGTAATCTTCCGACGTTATCAATACCAAATTCAATAATTTCTTTAATTCCTTTTTTCTGCTTGTTAACCTATATAAATCCTTTTCATAAGTACACCCTCTAACCAGTTTATATACTGTTTGATTTTCTTTTAAAGACAAAAGCACTTTGTCTAAAATATAATTCTCATTTATTCGTTTCTTCGATACATCATCATAATAATATAAATACACATTATTAGGCTTTACAGTCGATTTAAGAAGCGAAGCCATACCTTTATTATTTCTAACCTTACCAGCAAATAGATAATTGTATTTGCTTGTTTTCGTACGTTCTGAAAGAAGATGTAAAACCTCTGCATATTCTTCTTCATTAAAAACAGTTTCAACCTCTAATTTATATTCTACTCCTTTTAATTCCATAATACCGATATTGATTTTTTGCTTCAATATTCTAATAAGCATATTTTCACAATAATCTATCTTTTTCGATTTTAGATATGGTTCTTCTTTTAAACTCATTTTAATTGCAAACATACTATAACCTTTTCTTAACATATCCCTCATTTTATGTATGATTCTTTTTTCTTCTTTATTTAAGACCAGTTTCACGTGATCGCCACAACTAACCTTGTTATATCCAAAAGGCTTTTGACCTTTCATATAATAACCATGCTTTGCACCCTCTATCAATCCATTGTTCGTACGTTCTCCAATGGTATCCTGTTCCCATTGTGCAATCGTTATTATAATATTCGCCACCATTACACCTGACGCAGTTTTGGTATTGATGTTTTCACTCATAGAAATAAAATCTACATCAAAAGAATTAAAAAGCTCCAAAAACTCTTGTAAACCTACCAATCTTCTTACAAGCCTATCAAGTGAATATACAATCACTGTTTTTACTTGTCCTTTTCTTATATCTTCTTTCAATCTATTCATATTAGGACGATTTGTGGTCTTAGCAGAAAAGCCATCTTGATAAACTTTTACCTTTCCATCAAGGTCATACAACTTAATATATTCCATTATCTTTCTTTTCTGCATGTGTATATTAAATCCTTTATCTTCCTGTTCTTTCGTTGATTCACGTAAATAAACCGCTATAATATTTTTCTCCATAATTGTTATCTCCTTTATATATTGAAAAAAGGTATAAAAAAAGAACCCTAAAAAAATAAGGTTCTTTATCATATTTTAAGTGCATTAAAAAGTACCTCATTTTTTTATATGCTACTTCTTTTTGATATATTTAAACCTTTGTCCGCACACTTCACATCTAAATGTTTTTTCACGAAACTCAAATCCACAAGACGGACATTTATAAAAATAAAATTCTTCATCATTATAAATTGGTTCTCTTGGAAATTCATTTTCTACCAAGCTTTTTATCATTCCTAAATAGATAGTTTCATCACTATTACTTTTAAGTTTTTTTTGATAATTTTTTTCAACCCATAACAATATATCTTCATATATATTTTTACTATCCATAATTTAAACATCCTTTCTTTAAAAGCTAGAAAACATTTTAATTTCTTTATATACAACATCATCATTCACAATATTATCAATTTTAAACAAGCGAATTTGCACTAAACTATTTCTATATAATTCTTTACAATATTCAAAACTTTTTAAAATTTCTTCGTATGAATCTTTTTGAGAAAACAAGAAATCTAACCCTATATCTTTGTATTTTCCTTTCTCGATCTCGTAGAAAAATCTTCTCTTTACACAATACATACTTAATTTCTTATGATTTTCACTATTATATCTTTTTAAATCTACTAAGCTTAACATGTTTATCACACCTTTTTAAATCCCACATACACGCAATAAATCTAAATATCTTGCGACATCTTCACGCAATCCACAAAATTCAAATTGAAACCAAGTTATAAACAACAATATAACTGTTGTAATTCCAATAATAAAAATTATTGTATGCAGTATATTTAAAATTTTAAAACACAATTGTTTCCTATTAATTTTCATTTTCTGCACCTCTTAATTTAATTGGTAAGGCTCTTTTTTTTTTTTTAAGAGAGCCTTACTCGTTTTATAAATCATTTAATATTAAAACGTAATTTTAAATTTTCAATCGTTCCAATATACTCATACTTATCTTCTTTAAGATTTTCATGTCCATGTAATAGACTTGTATTAACTATGTCAAAATCACAAAACAAAGATCTAAATCATATTTGTATCTAACATCTTGTTCAATTTCATCAATTAAGCAACTCACTTCATAACTATTCAATTTTTTCATACAGTTATCTCCTCTATTTATTTTTAGTAAGGTAAAGAAAGAGTTAAAAGATAGCAAATAATATTTTTAAACTTCTTTCTTTAATATTCAGAATTTTAATAACTTCCTTATCTTGCAGTACAGGGAAATTTTCAATCTTTAAATCTTCTGATTTTCCGCAATAATGCAGAATGTCAAAACAATCTATTACTTCTATCATTGTTCCTTTTGGCAGTTTTTCAACTAATTCAATAACTTTCATTTTCTACACCTCTACTTTCTTTAACAGGCTCTTTAAGGTAGAGCCTTGACCTTTTTTTATAAACTATCCAAGAAATCATTTAAACCTTTTAAACTTAAATGGTCTTTTATAACATTTCCATCTTTATCACTTATTTCATATTCACTACTATAAATGTCATTTATTTGACACCAATCATTTTGTGTAAAAATCATTTTATCTACAAAATATCCCTTTTCAAATAATTTTTGTTCTATTTCTCTTAATTCCATTTTCCTTACCTCACTTGATTTTTTTATCTTACTGCTTTATAATTTTAGTGTGATTGGAGAAGAGGTATCTCTTCAACCCCCACCCCCAATCACTTTATGAAAGCTATGCTTTCTTTAAATGATGTAGGCTTAGAAACTTGTCGAGATTGCCAGCTCTGTTAGGTTTCAAGCCTTTTTTTATACACCATTCAATGTATAAACTAAATTGTGCCATCTTTAACACCTCTCTTTCTTTACAGTTATATTATAAGGCAATAGACTTATAATGTCAATACTTTTTATAATGTTTTTTATTTATTTAATAAGATAAAATAAATATATTGTAATACTATAACCTTATGATATAATATTTAATAGAATAGAAAGGAATGTGTATAAAATGATAACAAACAAATTAAAATCTATATTATCTTTAAAAGGCTTGGTGTTTGCTGATTTTGCTAGAAAATTAGGTATAACTCCACAATCATTACAAACCAAAGCAAAGAAAGACGCATACAAAATAAAAGACCTGATAGAATTTTCAGAACTAACAAATACAGAACTATGTTTTGTAGATAAAGACACAAGGGAAGTTGTAATAACTTTTAACAAGAGCGATCTAACAAATGAATAAAAAAAAGAAGCATTCTTTTCAATTGAGTGCTTTTTTTATTTTCTTGTATCAATCACTACACACTTTTCAGTAGGAATACAAGGCAAATCTTCTTCTCTGTATGTTTGCTTCATAAACTTCATATATAAACCCTCGCCTACATACTGTGAAGCAAATGGGGTAGAGAACTGTTCTATCCCTAATTCTGTTTCAGAAGCAAAATCTATAAATTCATCTTCATCTAAATATATTTCTGTAGGCTTTTTTAAGCCTTGTGAAGTAAAATAAAATCTTTTGCCCTTTGGTATGTAATCATCTTCTAAAGTCTTTTCTACGTACTTTAAAAGGTAATGTACTGCTCCTTGGATTCCGTCAACCTTATTGATATAGACAAATCCATATTTCCAAATTCTAGCGAAATCATTTACAGGAACAAAAGGCAAATTGAAGAAGATAACATGCAAATGCAATCGCTTTGTATTAGATGAACCTCTTTCGATAACTGCAATATATTCAACATCTTTGTATTTGTATTCTAGTCTTTCTTTAAATCTTTTCCATTTTTTAAAAACTTCATCACGAGTAGGGGGTTCTCCCTCAAAAGTGAATGTTACAAATTTTTCTGTATGTTCATACTGTCCTACATTTGCATAAATGATACGATTCATCTTTTTCCGTACCATTGCAATATCTCTTTGTCGTCTGCGATATTCTGTATCTTCCTTGTCCGTATCCTCTGTGATTACCTCTTGCGTTTGTTCATCTGTTTCTTTCTGTTTCGCTTTTTTCACTTTCTTAACTGCTTTTCTGTTTTCATCTTCCATCTTTTTGAATCGTGGTTCGTTGTATGTATAAATCTCTGTTACATTGCCACTTAAAACGATTTTATTTTGATACTCTTTCAACATCTTTTTAACTCCTTTAAACTTTAATTTTCCGTACAAAGTTCGCTATATATCAAGTTAAGTAGCTGAAGCCTGTCGGCTTCAGCTCAGCGAACCGCAATTCGCACCAGCTTTCAGCGTGCGATTGCTTCGCTATCAGCCGATATATTCTGCTTCAACTTTTCCTTAGCTTCCTTAAGGATATTTTCGTTTAAACCATCACAAAAAGGGATTGCAAGCGTAGAAATATCGTTACCTTGCATGCACCAACCCATACCTACACTAAACCCATTCAAATCATGTCTTTCAAACATCATCTCGTAAGAAGTGGAAGAAGCTTTCCCAAGAACCAGCTTAAACTTACAGTTATCCCTTGTATTCGTACTAATAAATTCAGAATCCGCCCTTTGCATGGTTACGATAACAATATAACCCATAGCACGCCCAAGCATGACTAAAGAACGGACTAACTGATTAAGTTGTTCTCTATCGTAGCCATCTTTTGACTTTTTGGGCAGAAAGTCACTTAAACACTGGTATTCGTCAATTATTAAAAATTCAGGGTGTAAATCATCACTATCCATATAATTTTTAATGCCCCTGTCCATCATGAGCAACTGTCTTTCTTGCATTTTTCTTTTATAGCGATTCAGCAAGTCAAAAATCTCCTTGTAATTATTTCCGTTAAAGCCTACATATTCATCAAAACAATAGCTACAGGTGTTATAGTCTACCATCTTTCCATCAACCATATGTATCTTATGTCCATACGACAACAAGCCATTTAAAAGGTAATACATAAAAGTAGACTTTCCACTTCCTGTATCTCCAACAATCAAAGCATGAGGATACTTTAAAAAATCCCACATATATAAGCCATATAGTCCTGTACCCACTGATACACTTGTTCTATCGCATTTTACATTTTTAATAGGGGTATAAGCTATGACAACATCAAAATACGCACACCCACGCTTAAAACGATATTCACTGGTATTGTTCGTATAGTTTTGTATATCTGTCTTATACTTATTGTAAATGTTTTCTCCAGCAGATTTACGGAAACGTACCTTAAAGGTAATGTTACGCTTATTCATCTTGTACCATACCTTTACGTTCCATCTTCCTTTATCATCTTTAGAACCATAGTCAGCAGTAACTTTTCTAACTTCGTTTATGATATACAGTCTTTCCATCTTGTCAGAAAAATCAACAAGGTTCAGCTTACTACCTATCCACCAAATGAAAATAAGAGGAGAACGTACAGTAAAGAACAACCAAGAGGGCATAAAGTAGTTTCTTAATCTTGTCCACATACTACAAGCCTTTCAAGGTCTTAACCTGTGCTTCTATTTCTTTTATTTGTTCCTGTTTTTGAACTAGAGAATTTTGCAATTGTTCTTTATTTTGCAATGCCTGTTGTTTTTTCTTATTTAATTCCTCTTTTTTCTTCTCGTCTTTTTCCTTTGATATAGATATGTCGATACTGCTAATTTGTGTATCTATATCTTTTATCTGTGTATCTAGTGAAGTTACTTCCTGTCTAATGCTTTCTAAACTCATTTCAGCATTTTCTAAGTTAATAACATAGTCCTGTTGCTTATCGCTTATGGATCTATGCTTAACTTCTCTGTAATCAATTGTAAAAGCCTGTGTTACTGCATTTTCCTGTTCTATATAAACAGTCACATAGTACCAGTTTTCAGGCACTCTAATCTGTACAATTTCATCTTGATATACTTTCGTTTCATTATCCTGTGCCTGTTTAGGGTTTCCTTTGATTTCTTCAAAAGGCAAATCCATTGCATTGCTCTCTAATTTCACACTCATTTTTAAACTGAAAGATTTGTCTTTCGACATTGACATCTGCTTCATGTCAAACTCTAACAAGTCTTTACTTTCATCAAAATATACTTCTTTTGGAAGTGTAACAGAAGCAAGGGAAAACATCATTTCGCTTTCAGGCTCAAATTTCATTACATAGCGATTATCAGGTAGCCATAACTTGCTGGTAAACAATGCAACCAGCAATATTAGTACGAAACACATACCAGCAATAAGAGGGTAGTTGTTGCCATCTCTTAGCTCAATATACTGCTTATTGTTTCCAAATCTCATTTTTTCCACCCCCATTTTATCTTTTCTACATCTTTTTTCTCGAATACGAATACTTCTCCATCTTCAACGTCATAACATAATACCTTTGGTCTTTTGTTTATATATTCAAGTCGTATCACTTTAAAAAGGCGAGGTATGTTATTTTCCAGTCTTGCAACTATCTCATCATCTTCTTTTAGAAGCTCAAAATAATCTTTCTGCACTTCCTTTACTTCTTCTAATGACGCAATTCTTGTATAACCAGTTAGAGAAGCGACTAAAACCATATCCTTAAAGACTTCTTTAATAACACAGGGCATACCACCAATGCGAGTATAACAATCTACAGATACTGGATATCGTTTTCTATTGTTTTTTCTAGTCTTTGAGCTTACAGGAATATCTAAACCAAACTCTTCATTTATATATGCAATTACATCTTCATTGCGTGTTTTCTCAAGTTCATATTTTTCCACTGCACTCAATTCACTGCCATTAAAAATATCAGATTGCTTTAACATGTTTCTCACTCCTTTTCTGATTTCTCAATAGGTAATCTTCCAAATCCGTAAAAATGAGATTTCCAATATTCATCTGTTAAATCTGCGTAGCCAATAGGATTTCCACAATGTAGCATTTTGTTGTTTCCTACATAAATCCCTATGTGTGTAACTGGTTCGTAAAAGTCATATGTTTTTGTAAAAAACACCAAATCCCCAGCAGTCGCTTCATCACTGTTGATTTTTGATGTTTTATTATATATGCCCTGTGCAGTTATCCTATCCATTGGATATAAACCAGTCTGTTTATAAACCCATATAACGAACCCACTACAGTCAAAGCTTGTTTCAGGAGTAGAACCGCCATATACATAAGGCATACCTATATATTTTGTAGCTTCTGCCATAAGCTTTATGAAATTTTGTTCTCCCATAGCTGATTTTTTTGCAACTTCCTCAAAGTCAAGAATTTCATCTTCTCCAAGGTTTCCACTATCAAAATTACACCCATTCGATAATAGCTGGGTCGCTCTAATTGAATACGTACTATCTTCTTCGATATAATTCATTTCACTGTTTTCTTCTATATACTTCTTGGCATAATATGGACTACTTTCTGTCTGATTGTTCTTCTTTAAAAAATCAAAATACTGCAATCCAAATTTATAAGCCTGTATATATGCAGTGCTTTCAAACTCCATCTTATTCTTTATCGTATATTCGATTTCTGAATTTATCACACCAGCAACATCATCTAAGGTATGTGTTTCTTTTTCCAAACCATACACACTAAGAAGCACATTTGCATACGTTTCATCAATCAGCTTTCTTTTTGCTTCTTCTCTTAAATTTTCAAGTTCAGGGTCTATAAACTGCATATCATCATCAAAATTACAACTTGCACCACTACTGTCACTATTGCCAATAGCTAAAATGCTTTTTTTCTGTTCATTCATGCCACCAGCACTTACCATCATTAAGAACAAAAAAATTAAAAAACCAGTTCCTATAAACAATATCTTTCTCATTACTTACCACCGCCATAATAACTGGACTGGAAAGGTGTAACGATACTGATAAAAGGTATCTTTATATTATCGTTTACAACTGCCATAAAAGGGCGAGAACCATCTGCATACTTTTTAAACTGACTGATTACCAGCAAGTTATTATCTGTAAGTGCTGGCACTAAGCTTCCAATCGTATCTAATGACTTACCATCAATTTCTCCGATATACTTATGAACAGACAAAGAAAAGATTGACTCTAACAAATCCCCATGATTCTCATAACCCTTAATCAAGTCGCTAGTCGTGTGAATCATGAAACTAAACCCACAAAAGCTTTTCCTTGCGTACTTTATCAAATCATCTACATTTTTCAAAAAAGAACGTGATACCGCATATTTCATAAATTCATCAATTGCACAATCCAATGTATATAATGGTTCTTTAAAGTCATTCCATGAAAGTCCTTTTTCCTTTAAAGCTTTTTCATTCTTTCGCTTATTCAAATAAAAACCATAACTAACGTAATTAAGAAACAATTCAATATAAGCACTTACCATCATTTCATTTTTGTTGTTCATCAAAAAGCTAAAGTCAAAACATATGCTTTTTTCTAGATCAAAATGCATATTTGTTTTTTTATTAAACAGTGAACCAAACTCAAATATCATTTCTTCTAAACATAATTTCAGGCGGTACATATCAGAACGTTCCTCTGCAATCTTGAAACGTTCTTCATCAAACATCTGTTTCACTTGCTTATATACGTCTTCCAGCGTAAACCAGTCATTATCAGTTATAGACATCAAATCTTTACCTATATAGTCCTTGTAAAAATCCCTAAGTATCTTTTTGAAACTTTTAATCAAAGTGACATCTCTTCCCATATCCAAGCTATGCATACTTATAAAAGTATTTGTTATTGCACTTATCTTATTAGCAATATCATTTTCCTTTATCGTTCCATCATCACTTTCTGTATAGAATATCTGAACAAAGTTTATATAATGACCCTCGCTCAATCCGACTACAGGAATACCGAGCATACTGCATATCTGCCCATATTCCTTATGTATATCAAAAATATACTGTGTATGATTTCCTCTTAAATAAAAACTTTCCATAAATCTTTTAAAGAGGGCAGATTTTCCGCTCCCAGTCTTTCCCATAAAAACCTTACAATACGAAGTAAACTCAAAGCGATAAGGGTTAGGGGCAAAAAGTCCATTGTTTGTATAACCCAATAATCCAACGTTTTCATGTACCATGTTTATCTCACTTCTCATCATCATTTCAGCTACTGTACTGCTTGCGACCATAGTTTTCTCAGAGTTATCAAAAGAAGTAATAGCTTTTACATCTGAAAACAAATCATTTACATGCACATATGCTCTCATTTTCTTTCTACGCAAGACATTGTCTATCTTCTGTACATTGTCATTCAATTCTTCCTTTGTTTTTCCAAATACATACAAGCGTATCGTAATCAGTTTTACAGTTTCTTTTGAATCACTGATATATCTGTCAAATATTCCAAGTTCCTTTATATTTTCCCTTGATTTTCGATAGGCAGTAAACTTGTTTGTATCCTGTCCTTTATTATCTTCTTTCTGAATGACTTTTTCTATTTTGCTTTCATAATCTGCCATAGATAAATTAGAACCATCTACAGTAACTAAAACATTGCTTATATCCGTAAGCTCGTTAATCATTTCAATACTGGAAGATTCAGGATATTCATGCAACCGCAAGCACGTGAAATACTTATTAGCATTTATGTAATACATTTGATACCAGTCATAACCTGATACAGAACAAATTTGTTTTATAAACTCAATGTTTTTTCTATCAATCTTGATTACTTTTATTTTGTTTCCTTTCTTTTTTTCTTCTTTTAAACGTTTCTTTTCCTGTCTAGCTTCTTCTTTCAAACGTTTCTTATCTTCTTTATCCTGTAACTTTTTTTCTTTCTTCTTTCGTCTTTCCTCTTTCATAGGCAAACTTCCTTTCTACTCCATGTCATTATTGAGCATTGCAAACAACTGAATGACATCATCTTTTTTATATACTTCGCAGTCACACACCATAGTTATCTCTTTATAAAACCTTTCAAGGTCACTTTCGCATACATATAAAATGATAGATACATACTTGTGGTTATTGAACTCCATCATGATTCTTATATTTTCCATCAAAATCAATTGCATGTCCTTGTCTGAAATATCGTTTAAACGATTTTTATAAAATTCTATGTTATTGTCCATGATACCTCTTAACTCTCTTGGAAACACAATTTTAAAAGGATTTTCGAGTACATCTAAAGCAACTATCAAGCCTTTCAAATTAAAAGCGTCAATGCTTAAATCCATACCATTAGAATCCTTAAATGATATTTTCATAACTTTGTATTCTTCTTTATTTCTCGTAATTGCAAAGCCATCTTTAAAGTCAATGCAACCACAATTGTCTACCTTATCTTTTTCTATAAATGTTCTCAATCTGTTTTCTGCTGGTATGTATTTTTCCTGTTTATACTTCCAAATTTTACGCATTCTTATCTACTTCCTTTTCCTGTTCATATGTATTCTTAGCGAGCCAAAAACCTAATTTATAAATCTCATATCTTATAAAATTCAATATTCTTGTATATCCATTTTTACCTTTGCATTTATCATTTGGCATAAACAGATAAAAACCAGCCAATCCAGTTATAACCATAAGTACAACCTGTAGGGAACTGTGTATATACTTTCCTAAAGTCTTATCTATAAGCAGATACGCAGATACAAGCACAAGCAAAATTTCTACCGCACCTGTATCAGCCATTGCATTCGATTTATTTTTCTTTGGTATGATTGCCATTATCTTCTACCTCTCTTTCTGTCAAATGTTCTATGTGTTTCTGTCTTAGGTTTATTTTCTTTCATTTCTTCCTGTAGACTTGCAAGCATGTCTTCTAAGTCACTGTCATGCAGTTTGTGTTTCTTAACGCTTTGATAATTTCTTCTTTCATTTGTCATAGTGTTATACAGATTGCTGATATCTGAATTACTATAGACTTTATCAGGATTATACTTTCTTAACGTTTCTTCAAAAGCACCTACAGACATTTGTTTTTCATTTCTGTACATGTCTTTAGGCACGCTCGCCCTTATGCCATTTGATGAAACAAGTTCTGTATAATCTCTGCCTATGTTCCATGAACGGTCATGCAAGCTATTTGGTTCTGTATAGTTTTCGTCATGATCAAATGAAGTTTTCTTTGGTATCATTCCACTCTGTGCAGTTTCATAAATTTCTTTATAAAGCTGATTGTCTTTCGATAGGGAAGTAACTGCTCCGTTTTCACTATTTATCTTTCGACTTGCTGACTGAATGCCATCATAGTTTTTCATGTTGCTTTCTTTTGCAATTTCATCATATGTCTGTTTCAAATCGTTCTTATTGTTACTATCCTTGATATCTGACATATTTCTAATATCCTTGTACGGAGTAATGATAGGTCTTGTACTACTATCATATCCCTGTAAGATAACTCCATCATCTGTTAACTGTTTCATATCACTACCATAAAAGCTTTCAGGACTGTTTGGTTCATATCCTGTGCCATTATCCGTTAATCTGTAATCTTTGCTCTCAAGCTGGTTTTGGTAAGGATTTTCTTTCATGCGTGCCTGTTCCTGTTGCCACGTATTAAAATTGCTTCGTATCTTGTTTTCATTCAAACTGTCTTGATAAGCACCATACAACTTACCGCCTGTTTCTACCGCAGACTTTCCAGCACTTGCAACATTTTCAACTGCACGTTTTCCAGCTCTTGCAAGTCCTTTTCCGCTTCTTAACATACTTCTGCCTATAAACATAGAACGGAACGCAAAACGTGAGCCATCATCAACACCAAGCTTATCGTTAAAGAATCCTGAACCAGCAATCATAGACATACCTACTGCAAATACTACAAGTCCTTTTAAAAGCCAGTTATCTAAATCCTCGGCAGATAAAACTGCACTGCTTAATATTGTAAAAAACAACATGCTAAAATAGAGAACACAAATAGCAATCAGCGGAGATATTGCGTTTAAATAACTGTTTCCTACATGCCTGTAATCATTGACACCTTTCAGCATGAAAGGAATACTTCCCACGATTGCTTTCCCAGTTTCTCCAATCAGATAAGCAAGCTTATACAATGCAAAGCCATATACTGCTATCGAACAGAAAAGCGTGATATTGACCGCAAAATAATCTGTTTTATATGCATAATAATTTTCTTTAAAAAATCCCATAAGACCACTGTCTAAATCTTCTGTTTTTTCAGCTCCGTTTTCTATCGTAAAACGATTATTTAATACATCATGGTCAATTAAAGCATTATAGTTATATTTTTTCATATCCGTTGTAGCTGGCAATTTTACAACTCGATTTGCCCTTATGCTTCTTTCTAAATCCACTGTATTATCCGCATACAAGGTTTCTGAAATATAACTGTTATCCCCAGTTCCAACTATCGAGCCTAGACTGTCAACTGTTGCATTTTTCAAATCAAAAGCCATGCTCATAACACTTGCGAAAACAGATATAAAAATCACAGTCAAAAACGTATTGAATAAAACCTTTAAAGGTTGTTCTACTTTAAACACTTTAATCAGAATGCATATACAAAGGGAAAGGGGAAGTATTATCATTGTGTAATCTTTTAAAGACATTTGAATATTCTTCAATGGCTGAACGCTCATGATATCCCATTTTGCCAGTGCTAAAAACCCATCTTGCAATACATTCAATACAGGAGATAAAAGGGAATAAATGAAATCTCCCATAGTTCTTAATATCCCAGTAAAGAAATCATTGATTTCCAAATATTCTCTAACACTTTCATTTATATTTTCTATAGAAAACTCGCTGGCATGTATCCCAGTTATTGAAATACAGATAAGTGCGAGAATAAACAAACATATCATCATCTTCTTTTTATTTCTTAATGCCATTTATTTTTTACACGCTCCTTTTTTTTATTTTTCTACTGCCAAACTTTTTTAGTGTCATTATTGAATTATGACACTGCTTTATTTTTGGCAATAAAAAGATAAAGACCTGTATTTCAAGCCTTTATCGTTTTCCTTTAAGCAAGTCCTTTGATGAAGTTAGCTAAGTCTGTTACATTCATGATAATTATGTATGCAATGATACCGCAGACAAGCAAGCCTATCGCAACTTTGCGATTCCCTATCATCAACATGATACCAGCTACCACTATTAAACCTATCAATACCCAAAAAGCAATAGCCTGAACTTCTGAAACACCTGAATTTACTGCACCCTCAACCACACTTGATGGAGTAGCACCTACAGTAACCATCTGTATCGCAAAAAAGCATAATACAAGCAACATGATACCCATACTTTTATTTATAAGCTTTTCGTTTTTCTTTAATATAGTCAACATATCTTTCTTATCTCCTTTTCTTTTTTTCTTTTATAAAGCTAAAAATGTTCTGTATTTTATTCCAATTTCCTTTTGACAACGAGCCTCTGCCCCTAAGAACCCCTAGAAAGTACCTCGAACCGCAAAAATAAATCATTTACAGATTCGAGGTACAGAAGTATATCTTAGGGGCAACTCATTGTAAAAAGTTTTCTCGGCATAAACAGAACATTTTTATATTACTGTTTTCTTCTTGACATCTTTAGAGCAAAGAACCCAACTACCAAACCAGCAAAACCTAATGCAAACAACTGCTTAGTGTTAACATCAACACCAGTTTTTACAGGTTCAGGGATTTTAACATCTTCCATAGTGATTGTTTTGCCATCTTCTGCCATGAAAAGCACATCAGAAGCAAGCTTATATCCTTTTGGAGCTTTGACCTCTTTTAGAGCATATACTTTATATTCAACTAAATATGAAAGTTTGTAGGCTTCTTCTTTTGAAGATGTAAATTCAGCAACCACTTCGCCTGTGTCGAAATCAACAACTTGCATAGTTGCACCCTCAAGCATTTCCTGTGTTGCTTTATCTACTTTTCTAAATGACATCTCTACAGGCTTATTTTCCACAGTGATTTCAACGGATTGTGTATCTTTTGTAATTTCTACATGATAAACATGGGAGTTGTATGTGTATCCGTCTACCTGTTTCGCTTCACGAACGTAATATACACCAAGTTCCAAATTATCAAATGTAGCAACACCATTTTCATCTGTGGCAACTGTAGAAATGATGTCTTTCATATTTTTGCTTGCAGAAATTTCAAAAGGCACATCTTTCAATTTTACATCAGAGTTCAATGAATCTTTCTTGTGGATCAAGACAGAGCCACGTGCAAGCTTGTTATATACAGTTCCATCTGCACCTATCGTAATCGTATATTCTGAAACATCTTGCCCATGATATGAAATCACGAAATTATATTCCGTATCATCAAGAACGTACTGTTTATCTGTCTGCAATTCTTTGATATAGTACATACCATTAGGCAAATCAGGAACATGTACTAAATGCCCATTTTCATCAATGCCAGTAGTAGCAATCATCTGTCCGTTTTTAATTGCACCCTCGCCCATATAACCATAAATATCTTCTCTAGCAAAGATTCCAAAAACAACGTTTTTGTATGCGTCAGGATTTTTAAACACTTCCTGTTCTTCCATAACTTTCGTCATGTCGATATTTACTTTAGGGCGTGCATTTTCAAGCACTGCGTCTACAATTTGAATATCAGCAACCTTAGAATCCTCGATAGTAAAATAATGCTTATCAGTATCTACAATATACCCATGAGGTGTCTTGGTTTCCACGTAGTAATACAGTCCTACAGGCAATTTTTTGCTATAAACAGATACCCAGTCAGACTCTAATGTTTCGACTTTTTCATCTTGTTCATAGTATGTATGGTTTCCTATCGTAATATCTTCACCAGCGTAGATAGTGATTTCAGCACCCAGCAAGTTAGACTTGTTCCAAACAGGGGAATGCGTTATACCAAACTCATTTTGTCCAATGATTACTTGATTAAAGATTTCCCCAACCTTGTCAAACTTCAATTGTCCGAAAACCATTTCATCTTTCATTTCAACAGACTGCACTTCGCCAGTATCAAGCACAGTAAACTCAACATCATTTGCGATAGCATAGCCATAAGGCGACATCTGTTCATGTAAAATATAAGTTACATTAGGTTCAAGACCTTTTATCACGTGAGGTTTAATGTTTCCATCTTCGTCAACACCATCTTGTCCGCTTACCCAAGTATCGAATACCGCACCTTTGTCATTCTTTGGATAAACAGTCAAGTATGCACCACTGATTTCTTCATCATTCGTAATATCTTTCTTGGAAATTTCCACCTTTGTAATATCGTTGTAGAAGTCTTTTCGATATTCAATCACAGGCACATCTTGACCCTGATAAGAAGCGTCTACAGTGATTACTTCATCAGAAGAAGCATAGCCTACAGGTGGCTGAATTTCTTTTATATCATATTTAGACAATGGAATGTCTTTATTAAATACTACTTTTCCATCTTTATCAGATGTTACTGTATCCACTCTTTCGCCAGCTTTTACAAGTGTCTGTCCGTCATAAGATACAATATCTTCTTTTGCGTAAAGACCAAATATCGCACCAGCAAGAGGAGTTTTCGTTTCACTGTCCTTTTTCACAAGCTCGATATCTACCTTTTGTCTTTCATTGCGGAACGTTTTTAAGTCAGAGAAAACAACTTCGGTATCTTGACCCTCATATTTCAACTCGACCTCGATACGTTCTTTTGAAATGACGAATCCATCAGGAGCAGTCTTTTCGATAATGAAGTATTTTCCCAAAGGTAGCAGAGTAGAAGTAATTGTGCCATCTGCACCAGTGATTACAGTTTCAACGAGTTCATCTTTTGCATACAACAACGTACCACTGTTGTCAGGGGCATAAATATTTTCATTTGCGTAGATTTCAAATGTAGCGTTTGCAAGTTTTCTTGTTTCATATCCGAAATGCAGATTGCCAAATGTACTCTTATCTTTTTTCACATTCATAAGAACTTCACCCTCTTTTGCTACTTGGATTCTGCCTTTTACAGGCTTGTCTTCCATAGTTACACCTTGTACTTCTCCAGTATCCAATACAGTAAACTCAATATCATCTACCTTAACATAGCCATAAGGTGCAAGAACTTCTCTTAATATATATGTCTTTCCTACATGCAATCCTTTTATACGATATGGTTCACGTGTAGAAGTCCATTCCTCTACGAGCTTATTCGTTTCTTTTTCAAGCACTTGCAGTTTCGCACCCTCAATTTCTACACTAGATGTAATATCAGTTTTTGTAATATCCCACTTTGTAATATCATTGTAGAAGTCTTTGCGATACTCAATCACAGGAACATCTTGACCCTGATAAGAAGCGTCTACAGTAATTACTTCATCAGATGAAGTATAGCCAACAGGTGGCTGAATTTCTTTTATATCATATTTAGATAATGGAATGTCTTTATTAAATACTACTTTTCCATCTTCATCAGATGTTACTGTATCCACTCTTTCGCCAGCTTTTACAAGCGTCTGTCCGTCATAAGATACAATATCTTCTTTTACGTAAAGACCAAATATCGCACCAGCAAGAGGAGTTTTCGTTTCACTGTCCTTTTTCACAAGCTCGATATCTACCTTTTGTCTTTCATTGCGGAACGTTTTTAAGTCAGAGAAAACAACTTCGGTATCTTGACCCTCATATTTCAACTCGACCTCGATACGTTCTTTTGAAATGACGAATCCATCAGGAGCAGTCTTTTCGATAATGAAGTATTTTCCCAAAGGTAGCAGAGTAGAAGTAATTGTGCCATCTGCACCAGTGATTACAGTTTCAACGAGTTCATCTTTTGCATACAACAACGTACCACTGTTGTCAGGGGCATAAATATTTTCATTTGCGTAGATTTCAAATGTAGCGTTTGCAAGTTTTCTTGTTTCATAATTGAAATCAATCTTGCCATCAGATAGCTTGTCTACACTGGTTAAGACTTCGCCCTCTTTCGCCACTTGAATTCTGCCCTTTACAGGCTTATCTTCCATAACCACAGTGATAACAGGTGTCTGCCCATCAGGTAACGTCTGATATGCTTCATCAGTACCAATCGTAAATTTTACAGGTTCTGTATTGATTATATAGCCATTAGGAGCTTTGATTTCTTCGAGTTGGTATTCTCCAGCTTCTAATGTGCTTTCTGTCATTACAGTGCCATCTTCTGTGGTTTTCCATGTATTTACATAATGAGGAAGTGGGAACCATTCCCAATATCCTACATAGTCATTTGTCTGCAGATTTCTGATTTTAAATGTCGCACCCTCGATAGCAATTACATTTCCAGTTTCAGCGTCTTGCTTAACAATAGCGACCACCGCTTTAAACTTTCCATCATTGAAAACTCGCCATGTCTGTGGCTCTCTGCTATCTTCTGTAATCGTCACTGTAAAATCTTTAACAGTTAAATGATTTGGCGGAGTTTTTGTTTCTCTTACAACATAAGTTCCATAAGGAAGTTCATCAGAACGTGCATAACCTTTTTTATCTGTAACTAATACGCTTGCTGGCTCTCCGTTTGCATTTTTCGCAACAGGTGCTTTTTCCCAGCTACCATACTTGTCAATGTCTTTCTGTGCTTTAATAGTAAATTCTGCACCCTCTAGCAAATCTGTTTCGCCTGTTCCATTATCTGAAATTTTAATAATTTCAAATGGTTGTGAAATGACTCTTTCCAGTGATGTAACAGATTTTGTAACAAGTGGTACATTCTGATTTTCATAAGTAATGTCAACCTCATATACCTTTGTATCCAAAGTATAACCATTGCTAGGCTTCACTTCTTTTACATTGTATTTTCCCAAATACAACTGGTCGTTAGTTGAAGCGTTGCCCTGTGCGTCTGTTGTTAGCGTTGCGATTAAAGTATCTTTTTTATGAAGAACACTTCCGTCTGCTGGATCAAGAATATTTTCTCTCGCTCTTACTTCATAAACTGCACCCTCTAAAGTTGCTTCGCCCTGTGGCTCTTTTCCTGTTACACTATCTTCTTTAGAAAGATTAATCTGTCCTTTTACTCTTGTATTTGAAAAGACTGCTTCGTATGTCTTTCCATCTTCTGTAATGTTGTAAACTAACTTTTCATCAGAATGTGTATAGCCATCTGGTGCAGTTTTTTCTATAAGATAATAACCCCCATAACGAAGTAGATTGCTTTTCGCAATACCATTGTTGTTGGTTGTTATATCTGTTACATAAGTATTATCAGACTTATAAACAGAAAAAGTAGTATTTGCTTTTACAACTGTTTTTCCACTTTCTGCGTCACGTTTCAATACCTGAATATAACCCTCAATAGGCTTATCGCTTCCAGTTACTTCAATTCGTTGTTCATTTTGAGAAACAGTAACGTTATAAACCTGTGGATTTAAAACATACCCCTCAGGAGCAATAATTTCCTTTACTGTATAGTTTCCAAATCTTAGGTATCCTGATTCTACGAATCCTGTAGCAGTCGTGACAAGTCTTTCCAGTTCTTGCCCCTGTGCGTTATAAATTCCATATACTGCACCAGCTACCTGATGATTGGTCTTGCTATCAACTTTCTTAAGCTGAATCTTGCCTTTTATCCAGTTATTCGTAGCAGTAAAACTTGTTGTTTCATTTGGGTTAATATTGACTGATTTAATCGTACTATCTAAAACCAAATGACTAGGTACAGAGGTTTCTTGTACATACCATGTACCTTTATCTAAATCATTTACAGTTACTGTACCATCACTTCCAGTCGTATATGTTCCAAGTGGGGAAGACATATCCGCATTTTTTGAAACCTTAAAAGATGTATCAGCTACTTTGTTTCCATCTTCGTCTTGTTTCGTGATTTTTAAATTACCTTTACGATTTACATTGATTTTAATGTTAGAAGAATAAGGGTCTAACCCAGTTAAATTTGATACTGCCTGACTTTGCCCTTGTCTAACAACAATAGTATCTTTTGTCTGTGCCACCGATAACCCTCTATCAAAAGCAACAACCATTGTATCTTTTGTGCCATCAGGTGTAACTTTCAATGTATTACCACTAATAGAAGCAGTACCGCCACTGACATTTTTAATACGCAAACCGCTTAAGACTTTCTTCGTATCCGTAATACTTGCAGTTTCTCCCATATTTACAGTCACTGTTTGTCTATCAAAGCTAGGTTTGTCATGAAAATGAGTTACCTTATTCATGACATTATCAAACCATGATTTCATAGAAGCTTCATCAGGATAAGTAGAATTTCCCATACGCTGACTACTTCCCAAATATCGCCAAACTGCGTTTTGTGTCATCATATAATCATTTTTAGATGGTTTTGATTTGCTTCGATAGCCGTACCACGTAATCAAAGCCATATCTTCCATCTGTTTATCAGTCAAACCGATAACACTAGGGTCTATCGTATCATTTGGACCGACCGCCGAAACCTTATCAGGCTCAATACAAAATGCCTGTTTTCCATTCAAATACAATATTGAACCATTACCGTATTTACTTGAACCAAAGAAATACCAGTCTGCCTGATAATCTTCTGTTAAATTATACGTAGCTCCTTTTATTACTCCATTTGGAAATAATGCAGAAGCACCAATAACACAGGCTAGAAAAAGCTTCGATACTTTTTTAAATGCTTTTGGAACTTTCAATTTACTCACTCCTTTCCAGTTTATCTACATACGTTGGAACTTCTTTTAATTCCTTTTCTAAATCACTTTTCTTTCTTCTAAAAAGATTCATGATTTTTCTTATAAATCCCTTAATAATAATCAACCTCTTTTCACAAAAAAAAGAACTTTATTTTTACTTAAAGTTCCTTAAAAGTTTTATTCATAATATGTTACATTAAAGAAATAAGGACTCCACAAACCGCAAGAACATTGCTTAGCAGAATATCCAGCACCAGCCCAGTCTTCCTGTGCTTTTTTCCATAAAAAATCGTCACACCAGCTATCTAATTCACTTTCAGGCATAAACGCATTACTATAAATCACATCAGGGTGTCCTGTTACAGTAATAGAATGCTGATGGGGAACAGGCTTAGATGGTTGTGTATTACCGCCACTACTTGGCTTGTCCTGTGGCTTGTTTTGTGGGGGATTATTATTAGATGATTGCGTATTACCATTATTGCTAGGCTTTTTCTGTGTTGAAGCATTGCCACTAGAAACGTTATTACTATTTGTGTTTTGGTTGTTTGCTACTTGCTTGTTATCATTCTTATCTTTTAAAGCAGTAGCTTTTTTCTTTTCTGTAAACTTAACAGTAATTTCAATCTCATTTGACTTATTACCATTGCTATCTTCTACACTGATTTTCTTTTTCACTTCCTGTGCCTTATCAATTTTTTTATCAAAGACTTTCACTTTATTAAATTTCTTATCATAGTTATCTGAAAGCTTGATTTCCTTATTGATCGCTTCGTTGATTTTTTCCACATCAGTACCAACTTCAAAATAAAAAACTTTTTTATCCATTTCCAAAACTGGGGAAGTAGTATCCTGTACAACTAAATACACTTCGTATTTTTTCCCTTTATATTCAAAAGTTGCCTTGCTTTCTCCAAGCTTGGAAGTATCAACTTTATCAAAAACAACTTCGCCATCTACATCATCAAAGTATGTATTTGCTTTCGCTGATGGTTTTTCATTTACTTCAACATTAAATTTATCAGATTTTAACTTTAATTGAGAACTGCAACCAGCAAGCAACATACTAATAGAAAGCAAACCAGCAAATAACACATTCATCTTTTTCATAATTTCCACCCCTTAACTATACCTTATTTATACATTAAACTACTTGCTTTGTCCAGCTTTGTTATCTGTTACTGGTGTATGTGTCTGACTTTTTGGTAATACTCTTTCAGCAGTAACACCAATCTGTAAACGACAGAAGTGTCCGCCATTTGGTAACTGTCCACCATAAGAACCTTTATAAGTAACAACTGCATTTTCAAAATCAATACTGCTAAATTTGTTAATTTCTTTTGGTACTGGATTTTCTAAGGTAATTGTGAAGTTATCTTCAAAGTTTTCTGAATAACAAATCACATCATACAACATTTTACCAGTAGGGCGATTGTTAACTACTTCTTCACGTGGATTGCAAGCCATGAATACTAAACCAGCACTAAACTCTTCACTTAAAAATCTTACATTTTTACTATAATTTTTTACAATAATTTCCTTTGCCATAATAATTTTCTCCTTTTACTAAAAAAAAACACCTAATTTTTTTCTATGCATTAGATGTATAATTAAATATTCAATTTTTTTAAATCAAACAAGATAAACAATTTACAATATCGTTTTTTCTCATTAAATGTATAGACATTAGCTTTTGATTATATTTCTTGTTAAATAACGATAATTCATATACACCAGCTTCATGATGTCTAAAGTTTAAAAGCTCACATACATCAGTCTTACACATTTTTGTAACGTATAAGTTTTCAACATCAGGCTCAATAAAAGGTATAAAACCATTGACCTCTAATTCTTGCACTAATGTTTTTCTTAAAGCATGTTTACTAATTTCAAACTGTACAACTCCTTTTTTATAGAACTTCAAAAGTAACTGTACATCAAATGAACCAGCACCCACATCTTCATTTATACAAGCTTCTATCTTATCCAAATCAACATCTAATTCAAGATTCAACTTGTACACTAATACCACCAACTTTCTTTTTTTAATATATCAGCAGAAAGTAACATAGCAATGGCTTACATGAAAACTTTTAATGCACTTATATAGTTATCCTTTTTAATGTAGTCGCTTTTTTGGATAGTCCGACTTCTCATTCAGCATAACCCTTAATTCCCATCAATGGCGATAACTAACTACTATTCAATTGTCAAAGAACAATTGTAGAAAATAGTAGTCCGGTCTTTGAAATTTTTATCGAACTTTTTTGAAAATCCGTTAAAGCCTTTATAATAAAGAAAAAAAACTAGAAACCATTGTATATAATTGGCTTCTAGTTTGACTAATCAACTATGGAGCGGGTGATGAGAATCGAACTCACGTAGTCAGCTTGGAAGGCTGAAGTTCTACCATTGAACTACACCCGCATTTTTTAAATGGTGACCCGTGGGCGATTCGAACGCCCGACCCTCTGATTAAAAGTCAGATGCTCTACCAACTGAGCTAACGGGTCAACACTGGCTGGGGCAACTGGGATCGAACCAGTGAAATGCCAGAGTCAAAGTCTGGTGCCTTACCGCTTGGCTATGCCCCAATACAGATTGCATTGTCAACTAACAACTTTTTGTTGTTGACCTTGCTAATTTTAACTTAAAAAGCTCTTGTTGTAAAGAACTTTTTTACAAAATATTAAATTTCTTTATTTTTGATGCAATTTAATCATAACTTTTCTTCATATTTTCTAAAATCACTTATAATAATTGTTCAATTTTTTTAAATGCCTGTTAAAATAATTTATAGTATATAAAGTTTATGTTATATAAAAGGAGAGAATCATGAAACTATTTCAACAGAAAACAGAAATTATACAATTTGACAATGTCGATACATTTTTAAAAGAATTCACATTTGAAAGCAGCGATTATATTATTGCCAGCCGCAGCATTTATAATGCTTATTTTAAAGAACATAATTTACCTTGTAAAATTACTTTTCATAGCGATTATGGAAAAGGGGAACCAACCGACACAATGTTAGATGCGATGCTAAAGGATGTTAGAAAAGCCAATCCAGCCAGAATTATCGCAATTGGTGGAGGCAGTGTCATGGATTGTGCAAAATTATTTGTCTTTGACGGTGATGATTGTGCAGAAGATATGTTTTTACAAAAATGTGAATATAAAAAAACAAGGCAACTTATCACAATCCCTACAACTTGCGGTTCCGGTTCAGAAGTCAGCCGAATTTCAATATGTGAACTAACCTCTCTGCACACAAAATTAGGTCTTGCTATTGATGAACTATATCCGGATCAGGCAATATTAATACCGCAGCTTCTTTCTAAATTGCCATTTTTTTATTTTGTAACAAGTGCTATCGATGCTTTAATTCATGCCAGTGAATCCTTTTTATCCCCCAAATCAAACCCTTATACAGAACTATTCAGCAAGGAAGCTATACATCTTTTAATCCACGGTTTCCAAAACATTCAACAGTACGGAGAAAATGAACGTTTTAATCATTTAGAAACTTTCTTAAGAGCCAGTAATTATGCGAGTATTGCATTTGGCAACACTGGTACTGGATCCGTTCACGCTTTAAGTTATCCACTTTCTGGTGTATATCATGTAACTCATGGAGAAGCAAACTATCAATTTTTTCTTGCTATTTTAAAATTATATGAAAAAGCTGATCCAAACTGTCAAATAAAACAGCTTAAAAACCTTTTATCCAACTGCTTGAAATGTAAAGAAGAGGAAGTATTTAACTCTTTAGAAAATCTTTTATCCTCTTTGCTTCCAAGAAAGCCATTAAAAGAATATGGAATGAAAGAAGATGAAATCAAGAAATTTAGTGAAAGTGTTATACAATCACAGCAGCGTCTTCTTACAAATAGTCCAATTGTTATGACGAAAGAATTCATTCAAGGCATTTATCAGCAATTATTCTAATTTTATATCTAGTATTTAAAATGTAATTCTTATGCTTTCTTAAAAATAAATAGTATTTAAATAATGAGTAGTTTCCTATTGCTATTTTGAAACTACTCATTTTCTTTTTACAAATATTAAAAACCGCCAACAAAATCAATTAAAGAACTATTTTGTCAACGGTTAAAATCAAATATGTAATTGTTATTTTAAGAATCCTTCTACAATCACTTTTTCAGCTTCTTCATCACTTAAACCGAACGTTTGAAGTTTAATTAACTGATCATTATTAATTTTTCCAATAGCTGCCTCATGTACAATCTGTGCATCAACATGATTTGCCGCAATTTCAGGAATCGAACTAATTTTCGCTTCATCCATAATAATAGAATCACACTGTATATGCGCTCTGGATTTATTATTCCCTACTGCAATTGGATGAAATACCTGAACAGATGTATCTTTTCCAACAGAACGTGACACAATCTGAACGACACTGTCTTCTCCATTCAAATTTACAGTAACATCACTATACGCTTTCTGCTTTCCATGGGTCATCAATTTTTCATTAATCACCAGTTTTGCTTTTGGCCCAAGATTCGCTTCTGTTTTACGCATGGTAGAGTCAACCCCTTTAATTTGACTCATATCCATTTTTGCATAAGAGCCTTCTTCCATGTGAATAACAGTAGTAGGATTTAAGATTCTTTCTCCACTGCCATTTCCTTCTCCTACATGTTTTTCAGAATAAACGATTTTTGCATTTTTCCCAATATGGAAAGTATGGATTCCATCATGTTGAGATGTATCACATCCATCGTTATGAATTCCACATCCAGCAATAATTTCTACATCACAGTTTTCCCCAATATAAAAATCATTGTATACAACATCTTTTATTCCACTTTCTGTTAAAATAACCGGAATATGGATACTTTCTCCTACTGTATTAGCATCAATCCTAATATCAATTCCAGGTTTATCTGTTTTCGCAGAAATTTTTACATGTTCTGTAGAATGACGTTCAACACCTTCTCCGTTTTTTCTAAGATTAAACGCACTTCCAGGCATAAACCCACGAATATCCGCAATCGTTTCTAAAAGATCTTTTTCCATGTTTTCCATATCAACACCTACTTTTTAAAGCTGCATGGCTCAAATTCATTCATCAAAGACGGAAGTACATCTTCTTTTCTTCCTTTTGTTTTTACCATACCATTTTCAATAATTACAATTTCATCTGCCAGCTGCATGATTCTTTCCTGATGGGAAATCAGGATAATAGATTGTCGAGAAGTTTCCTGCAATTGCTGGAAAGTTTCTACCAATTTCGCAAAGCTCCATAAATCAATTCCTGCTTCTGGTTCATCGAATATTGACAGCTTTAAATCTCTGGCAAGAATCGATGCAATTTCAATACGTTTTACCTCTCCTCCAGATAATGAACCATCCACATCTCTGTCCAAATAATCTTTTGAACACAAACCAACATCGCTTAAATAGCTGCAGCAGCGATCTTCATTCAATTCCTTACCATGTGCTAAACTCAACAATTTTCTAACACTCATTCCTTTAAAGCGAGGGGGCTGTTGAAAAGCATAGCCTATTTTTCTTTCCGCACGCTGTGCAATACTCATATTTGTAATATCTTCCCCATCAAAAAGAATACTTCCTCCTGTTGGTTTTTCTATTCCCATAATAATTTTTGCCAACGTGGATTTTCCACCGCCATTAGGTCCTGTAATTACTGTGAACTGATTATCATCAATTGTTAAATTAATATTTCGCAATATATGTTTTCCTTCTACTTCAAAGGATACGTTTCTTAATTCCAGCATATATTTCGCTCCTTTTTTCCAACGTACTTTATTTTAGCATATTTTCCCCTAATTACACGAATATATCCAAAGTTTCTTCATTTTTTTAAAAAAGCATAGTCTTACAAATGTAAACTATGCCAGTTATGATTAATTTTTCAAGCTTTGAAGCGGTGCTGGAATTCTACCTTTTCTATGAATCAAAATAGAATTATCTGTCTGATTGATGTTCATGATCGGACCACTTCCAAGCAATCCTCCAAATTCCAATACATCGCCTGCTTTCTTGCCAATTGCTGGAATCACACGAACAGCCGTTGTTTTCGAATTTACCATACCAATAGCAGCCTCATCCGCAATGATTCCACTAATGACTTCTGCACTTGTTTCTCCTGGTACAACTACCATATCCAAACCTACAGAACATACCGCTGTCATGGCTTCTAGTTTTTCCAGTGTTAACGTGTTTGCTTCAACTGCTTTGATCATTCCTGCATCCTCACTAACCGGAATAAAAGCTCCACTTAATCCACCAACACTGCTGCTGGCCATGACGCCACCTTTTTTCACCGCATCATTCAACATTGCCAGACATGCTGTTGTTCCATATGCTCCACAAGAAGAAAGCCCCATTTCTTCTAAGATATAAGCTACTGAATCTCCTACTTCTGGTGTTGGTGCTAAAGATAAATCTACAATTCCAAAAGGTACACCTAAACGTTCACTGGCAATTGCCCCTACCATTTGTCCCATTCTTGTAATTTTAAAAGCTGTTCTTTTAATAATATCCGCCAATTCATTCATTGGTGCATCTTTTGACACTTTGGATAAAGCAGAGCGAACAACCCCCGGCCCACTAACACCGACATTGATAACACAATCAGGTTCTCCTACACCATGAAAAGCTCCAGCCATAAAAGGATTATCCTCTGGTGCATTACAGAAAACAACAAGTTTAGCAGCTCCTAAACAATTTTTATCTTTTGTAAGTTCTGCACTCTTTTTTACAACTCGCCCCATCAGCTCTACTGCATCCATATGAATTCCTGCTTTGGTTGAACCAACATTAACAGAAGCACAAACATGCTCTGTCATGGCAAGTGCTTCTGGAATAGATTCCATCAATTCTTTATCTCCGGCTGCATATCCTTTCTGGACAAGTGCAGAATATCCTCCAATAAAATTTACGCCAACGGTCTTTGCACATTTTTCCAGTGTTATCGCATACTTTAAAGGATCTCCTCCACTTGCTGCCAAAAGCATTGAAATAGGTGTTACTGAAATACGCTTATTGATGATAGGAATTCCATATTCTCTGGAAATATCCTCTCCTGTTTTCACTAAATCTTTCGCAAGTCTAGTAATTTTGTTATATATTTTTTCACAAGATCGATCAATATCGCTGTCACAGCAATCCAGCAAAGAAATCCCCATCGTAATCGTTCGAACATCCAAACATTCTTCATCGATCATTTTAATTGTTTCTAATATATCATTGACATTCAACATACAAACTGCCTCCTAAATTTTATGCATGGAATTAAAAATATCCTCATGCATAACATGAATAGACAATCCATTTTCTTTCCCTTTTTCTTCCATATATTCTGCAAATTCTGCCAAAGAAACATTTCCTTTACTGATATCCACAAGCATGATCATCGCAAACATATCCTGCAGCAATGTTTGTGAAACTTCCAAAACATTCATATTTGCCTTTTCACATTCTCCACTTACTTTCGCCAAGATACCTACCATATCTTTCCCAATAACACTAATCACAGCTTTCATACACATATCCTCCTGTCATTGTTATAAGAATTATACTACAAACCAAACACCATAACTATATATTCTCAAAATTTGCATAATTAAAAAGGGAAAACTCCCCCCTTTATTTGATGATATCTGTTGATAGTGCCAGTGGCTGCATCTCAAATGGTTCATAGGCCATTTGTAATCCTTCCAGATTGCATAAAAATTCTTCTTCCTGATACAAAACATCTTTTTGTATGCGAAGCTTTTCCGCAATGACATCAGAAGTTTTACGCGATAAATGAAATTTCTTTCTCCCCATAACCCGATTTTCTTTATCCAAAAAATATAAACTGCATGCATATCCATTGTTATCCGGCAAAAACAATTCTTCTCCATATGTATTATCATGAACATTAAAAATAAAATCACTTGTATCCAATGCATCTTCAATCGTTAACAGAAAAACAGCAATATCATATTTGTATACAAACTGTATTTCCAATGGTTTCTGTTTTAAACATTGAAGTTCATAGGGCATCCATGTTTCATCTTTAATAACAAATACAAATTCCTGATCAATAAAATCCATCAAGGTTCCTTCTTCTATAATTTCTACTGGAAACTTTTCCTTTATTTCTACATTCATAAATTACACCTCTTTATTACAAGTATATCATAAATTCTAAACATCTTTTTTCTTACTTTCTTCCGTAACAGGAAGCACCACATAAAAACGAATGTGTTCTCCAATGGAACTAGCTCTTACAAATCCTTTATGCATATCCATAATTGCTTTGGCAACCCCAAGTCCTAAAACATGTTTAGAATTGGTTTGTTTCATATCTTCTAAGCGATAATAATTATGAAAGATATGTGCAATCTGATAAGAATTTAAATGAAAAGCATCAATATCCAAACATATTTCATATGTTTTTTTAGATTGTTTGAGTTCTACATGCAAAGTTGAGCCTTCTTTTCCAAGTTCGATTAAATTTCGTATCAAATCACGCATAGCTCTTGCTATCTTTTCACTATCTGCATATATAGGACAAGAAACACTACAGGAATAAGCCAGTCTTATATTCTTTTCTTCTATCATAGTATATGCTTCATCCAGCACCTGCTCCATCATTCTATCTAAATACATGGTTTCTGGATTCCATTTTGCATACTGTAAATTAAAACGTGTAATATCAAAAAACTCATTTATCATATCCTCTAAATCCATTGATTTAAATAAAACCTGCCGTATAAAATCTTTACGCAGTTCCTCGGATATTCCTTTTTCTTTTTGAATAAAATCCAGATACATTTCAATATTAGATAGTGGCATCTTGATATCCTGTGCTAATAAATAAATCAAGTCTTTTTTCTTTTCTTCATCTTCTTTTGCACCTTTTTCATAAAAGCTATATTCTTCCGCAAGACCTCGCAGGATATTTTCCGTCTGTTTCATTTCTTTGGGAAGTGATAACTGATTTCTTTTTTTCAACATTACATCATCTATACCTTCCATCAAATATCGCATATATTTCGATAAATCTTTACAAAGAAAATAAACTAACAAAAAACCAGTTATAATAATAAGAACAGGCAAAAAGACAGAAAAGATATTTCGAAACATCTTAAAAGGGTCCGTATTAATCAATAGAACTCGAAGAAAGTCAATAATGATTCCATTTAAAACATTATCAAATAAATATAAACATAGAGCTCCTCCAATACATAAAGCTACAATAATCATGATATATTTTAAAAAGAGCTGCTTTTGAAGAGAACGAAAATATTTTTGTTTCATAACTTTTCCTCCTCTTTATTAGGTAAGCAAATCACAAAGGTTATCCTGTCATCTTTTATAGAAGCTTCTATTGTTCCTTTATGCAACGTAATGATTTCTTTTGCGATAGCAAGCCCTAACCCAGCACCCCCACTACTGGAAGTACGTGCACTGCCTGCTCTATAAAACTTGTCAAATAAATGCAATACACTTTCCTGATTCAAATCTTCACTTTGATTACTCAAAGTAATACAAATTTTTTCTTCTTGTTTTTTTCCACAAATAGAAATGATAGAAGAAGGAGTACTGTAATTTAAAGCATTACGTAACAGATTATCAAATACACGCTGCAGTTTATCATAATCACCATACACCATCAAATCATCTTCTATATTTTCCTGAAGTGTCATATGGTTTTGTTCCAGCAAAGGATAAAAGCCTGTTAATTGCTGTTTTAATAATACAGATACATCAATTTCACTGTTTTCTAAATGCTCAACACGATCATCATAACGAAGCATTTCACTAAATTCATCAATTAGTGTGTCTAACCTTCTTGCTTTTTCACTGGCAATAAGAATTGCTTTTTTTTCTTCTTCTTTCTCTAATTTATGATCTAAAATATGATTAATATAACCAATCATAGAAGTTAAAGGAGTTTTTAAATCATGTGCTAAATACATCAGCAGTTCATTTTTATGTTCTGTTTCCTGTAGGGATAATTTTCTAGTTTCTTCCCTTTTTTCTTTCATCTGCTCAATTTTTTTTAAAGCCTCTTGAAATTCCGGTATATATTTTAAAAAGATGGGATAAGAGTCTAATTCTTTTCCCTGCATGAAAATCACCAAGGCATCCATACACTTAAAAAAGGAATGAAGAAAGAAAAACAGCATAAAAATATAGCTCCCTGCAAATAAAAACGTATTCATTTCCCATGTATGATACCTGTAAAAATATAAAAAATCAGATTCTTTCAAAGCTCCCATAGAAGCAAGAAAACTAGAACGATAAAACAAAATTGCGATAATCAGCAACAAAACAAAGGTAACCAATACAGTACACAACAAAAAGATAAGAGTTAAACGACGCTGAACACGTCGATACAGATTATTCTTCAATTTTGTATCCTACTCCCCATACAGTCTTAATAAACCTTGGATTTTTAGGGGGTTCCATCATTTTTTCACGCAATCTTCGAATATGTACCATAACGGTATTGTTGCTGTCAAAATATTTTTCTTTCCATACAGCTTCAAATAACTCTTCACTAGGAACTACTCTGCCTCTGTTCTTACATAAATACCAAAGAATTGAAAATTCGATAGGAGTCAAATTTAACTGTTTATCATACAGCGTACAGGAATGAGAATCATTATCGATGATCAGCCCTTTAAAATCTATAACATTCACATTGTCATTGGTCTGATTATATTTTTTGTAACGTCTAAGCTGTGCTTTCACTCTTGCGACCAGTTCCAAAGGGTTAAATGGTTTTGTAATATAATCATCAGCTCCTAAGGACAAGCCCTGGATTTTATCTACATCTTCTATTTTAGCGGTAAGCATAATTACCGGAAAAGTATAATTCTCTCGAATTTGTCTACAAATTTCAAAGCCATCAATTTTAGGCATCATAACATCCAGCAATGCTAAATCAACTTCATTATGTCTTAAAAAATGCAATGCATCTTCACTATCATAAAATTCGTGAACACTATACCCCTCATTTCTCAGATATAGGGTTACCAAATCGGCAATTTCTTTTTCATCATCTAAAACAAGTATTTTTGTCTGCATAGTAAACCCTCCATGCTACTATTATATCAAATTCATTTCAACTTGTGTTAGAGTATTCAAAATGTAAGAAATACTTAAGTAAAAAAATATCATTCCATAGATTACAGAACAAGCTTTTATTACCACAGAAGATTATAAAAACTTCCCCATAAACTTTTAAAATCACATCTTACCAATCTAATAAGTAATATCTTCAACTACGAAACACTCTCTTACACACCATCTTTCCTAAACTTTATCGCTATATTTAAAAGTACTATTCGTTTAAATATCATTTTTTAAAGGATTCTTTACGAATCAATCTATTAATTTCTCTAATCTCTCAAGAACATTCTTCCTTCTCTATATTACTATCCATTCTATCAGTTTGTTAATCATAGTGGATAACAATTAAATCATTATGATACTTGCCACTTAATTACATAATTAAAAAGTAATTGAAATCAGCAGTGTTTTATCTGATATATAGTATAATTTTCATAGTTAATCTGAAGATTTCTCACATATAAATCATGTAAAAAATACACCTTATTCCATATGGAATTTAGGTGTATTCTTTAATCTAGAGCTTCTCCATCCCTATTATCTTCATTTATAGTTTTTCTCCATTAGAGGCAATTACATCTTTATACCAATAGAAGCTTTTTTTCTTATAACGTTGCATAGTCCCACTGCCATCATTATGACGATCTACATAAATAAATCCATAGCGTTTTGCCATTTCTCCTGTGGATGCACTTACTAAATCAATACAACCCCACGGAGTAAAACCTAATAAATCCACTCCATCTTCCTCAACTGCTGCCTTAAATGCTTTAATATGCTCTTTTAAATAAGAGATACGATAATCATCAGACACTCTGTAACCATCAATTTCTTCCTCTAAAAGCACATCATTTGCCCCTAATCCATTCTCTACGATAAACAATGGTTTTTGATAACGATCGTATAATGTATTCATTGTTATACGAAGTCCTAATGGATCAATCTGCCATCCCCATTCGCTTGATTTCAAATAAGGATTCTTTGTACCTTTAAATGCATTCCCAATAGTCTCTCCAACACCTTCTTGTGTTGTAATACAACGTGAAGAATAATAGCTAAAACTAATAAAATCTACAGTATGATTTTTTAAGATTTCACGATCTTCATCACTTATATCAAAATGAATGCCTTCACGTTCAAAAAATTTTAAAGCATAGTTTGGATAATATCCACGAGCCTGTACATCAATGAACATCATGTTTTCTCTGTCTTTTCCTAAAGCAGCCCAAACATCTTCCGGCATACAGGAATATGGATAATAATTCCCAGCTGCCATCATACATCCAATCATATTGTCTGGATTTATTTCGTGTGCAATTTTTGTAGCCCAAGCACTTGCGACTAATTCATGATGAGCACTTACATATTTTGCTTGTGTCTGATCTTCATTTTCTTCAAAATGTAGTCCTGCCCCCATAAAAGGTAAATGTAAAATCATATTGATTTCATTAAATGTAATCCAATATTTAACCAAATCCTTATAACGAGTAAATAATACTGTTACCAGGCGCTTATAAAAATCGATCATTTTACGATTTTTCCATCCGCCGTAAGTATTAATCAGATGCATTGGACAGTCAAAATGTGTAATCGTAACTAATGGTTCAATTTCATACTTTTTACACTCTTTAAACACATCTTCATAGAATTTCAAACCCTCTTCATTAGGTTCTTCTTCATCACCTTTAGGAAATATTCTGCTCCATGCGATTGACATACGGAATGTCTTAAATCCCATTTCCGCAAATAAAGCAATATCTTCTTTATAGTGATGATAAAAATCAATTCCTTTTAATGCTGGATAATACTGATTTTCATCTATACGATCCATTGTATATAAACCTCGCATTACTTGCGGACGTAATTCTCCATGAGGAATTACATCCACATTAGCTAAGCCTCTGCCACCTTCAAGGTAGGCACCCTCACACTGATTGGCAGCAGTAGCACCTCCCCATAAAAAGTCTTTTTGTAATGCCATACATACCTTCCTTTCGTTATTTAACTACTTTAATTACAGTTTCTTTAGGATGTGTATTTCCTTCTGTTAATGAAATAATATCATTATACTCTATTGTATTTGTAATAATCATCGGTGTAATGATATCATAACCTGCTTTTTGTATAGCCTCAAGATCTACCTTTAATAACGGCGTACCTATTTCTACTTTGTCATGTACATTAACTAAAGTTTCAAAATGTTCTCCTTTTAAATTTACCGTATCCAAGCCTACGTGAATCAGGATTTCTACACCTTCTTCAGATTTGATTCCTATGGCGTGTTTCGTATCAAAAATCATTTGTATAGTACCCTTTACAGGAGAAACAAAGGTTCCATTACTTGGATAAATCGCAACCCCTTTACCCATAATTTCCTGTGCAAATGTAGGGTCGTTTACTGCTGATAAGGGTTTTATTTCTCCTTCAACAGGAGCACAGATGTCTAATGCAGTTCCTTTTACCACTTCGTTTGTTTCTACTGGTTCTGTTACATTTTCTTCTGCCGTTTCACTCACTTTTTCATCTCTATATAGAATAAAAGATACGATAAATGAAATCACAAACGCAATCAAAGCACCAATACACGCAAAGATTAGATCATGGAAACCATCTCCACCTAAATATCCAGGTAATGTCAGTAACCCTGGAGAACCTCCTCCATAATTTTTGACAACAAATAACCCCATAAACAATCCACCAGCTGCACCACCAATACATGCAGAAATCAAAGGTGTTCTATAACGCATATTTACTCCAAATAGTGCTGGTTCTGTAATTCCACATACTGCTGTTATTGCAGCAGAAGAAGCAATTTGACGAACTTCTTGTGATTTAGTTTTAAAGGCAACACCAAAACTAGCGGCACCTTGGGCAATATTACTTGCTAAGTTTGCTGGATATACAATAGTATCAAAACCTGTTGTCATACGATTGTTGATTCCAATCGGAATAATTCCATAATGTGTTCCTGTCATAACCAATAATGGGAATAGACCACCTAAAAGCATTGGAACTAGCCAGCTGCAATATGTATTTAATGTAGTAACTGCTGTAGAAATCCATCCAGCGACAATATATCCAATGGGTCCTAATACCACCAATGTAACAATTCCCGCAACTAATATTGTTATTAATGGTTTTGTAAAGAATTTAATTGCTTTTGGGGAAATACGATCTGCTATCGGTTCAACATAAGACATGAACCAAACAGATAGTATAATTGGAATAACAGAAGAAGAGTAAGAAGCCTGATAAATTGGCAAGAAGAATAAAGAAATTCCTTCTCCTGTTTCAGATGCAGTTGATACCATTGTCAAAAAGTTAGGATGTAACATAATACCTGCAAGCATCATCGCAAGATATGCATTACACCCAAATTTCTTTGCGGCAGAATTTGCCAATAAGAATGGTAAGAAATAGAATGCTGCATCGCCCATAAAGTTAATAATCTGATAACTCTGGTCTGTTGTTTCTACTACATGGAAAGCAACTAATAAAGATAGAACTGCTTTTAACATACCTGCGGCAGTAATTGCAGGTAGTACTGGTGTAAAAATACCTGTAATAGTATCAATAAATCTAGCAGCTAAGCTTTTCTTTTCTTCTTGTGCTGGTTTAGAAGACTCTAGTCCTGTACATTTTTCCATAATAGGCTTATAAACATGATTTACATCATTTCCTATGATGACCTGATACTGTCCTCCATTAATCGCAACACCTAATACTCCAGGTGTTTTTTTTAATTGTTCTGTCTGTGCAATTCCTTCATCCTTTAAGTTAAAGCGAAGTCTTGTAGCACAATGTGTAAGACCTGTAACATTGTTAAATCCGCCGACTAGATTCAATATTTTATCGGCTAATTCCTGATAATTCATTTCAGTACCTCCTAATATGCAGATACGTCATTTTTTACATAGTAGTGATGCGATGAATGTGAATCATTAAATACATGATTTCGTCATTTGTCATTTGCAGATGATATTCTTTTCTAAGATACTCGTAAACTTTTAAAACACAGGCATATTCATTTTTATATTGATTTTTAATCATTAGGAAGAAATTATCTTCTTTATCTTCTTTTTCTCCTATTTCAACATTTGAAAAAACACGCTTCACAAAGAATTTTAAATGCGTTAAAAATCGATCATAATGAATAGAATTCTCATCTAATTCAATGTTGAAATGATATTTTACAATATTCAATGTATTTTGTATTACTTTCATCATCTCTTTTGTCTGTTCCATACCTATTGAATCAAAAGAAGCATTCACAACATGCAAAGCAATAAAACCAGCTTCTGCATCTGGTAAACGGATATCAGCCTTTGCCTCAATAATATCTAAAGCTTCCATACCAATTTGAAATTCATGCAGATAATAACGTTTAATTTCAGATAAAAGAGCATTTTGAATATTGATACCATTCTTAAATCGCTCAATTGCGAAAGCAATATGATCACATAAGGTTAAATAAATGGTATCACTTAATTCTTTCCCTAATGAAGCTTTTGCATAATCAACAATCTTATTTGTAATCTGAATGCAAGAAAGCGGAACTCTTGAAAGTATTTCTTCAAATTGATTATTTTGCTTATCATCTAGCATAGTATAAACTTTTTCTATTTTAAATTCATCAATTAAATCTCCTACTTGTTTTTTAAAGCCAAGTCCACATCCCATAACTAAAATTTCCTGTTGCTTGTTATTACGAGAACGTACTAGATTATTGTTTATTACTTTCTCTACGATCAAAATGCATTCTCCTTTCCCAAATAAGTAGAAAAAAGACTATACCTGCTCACACCACGCAAAAAAATAACGTATGTGTACAATCGGTATAGCCTGCCCTACCAGTAACAATCCTTTTATACGCAAAAAATATATCACAAGTACTTTTACCTTGTCAATCAATTTGTTTGGAATTATAGCCGATTAAAATCAAACATTTAATTTAACAACAGCGTAATTGTATTCCTACAGGCATAATAAGAAAGCCGAAATTAAGCAAATTCACCAATTATTTTACATTCTCTACTTTAATGTCTAAAAAAATTAATAACATTCTAGATCCCACTAGTTAAATGTAGAAAAACTATATAAAAGCTAACTTTATCGCCTAAAAATTGTTAAGGCTCATCCAAAAAAAATTTATGTTTTCATTTAAAAAGGACGGTTTCCCATCCTTTCTTTTATCTTATTTTTCTTCAACTGCATTCACGATATCTTTTGCAGTCAAACCATATTTTTCTAGTAATTCAGCTGGTGTTCCACTTTCTCCAAAAACATCTTTCATTCCTACCATACGCACTTTTCTAGGTGCATACTGACTTAATGTTTCCGCAACTGCACTTCCAAGTCCACCAATAACACTGTGTTCTTCACATGTAACAAACAAATCATGTGTTTCTGCTAACTTAACAAGCAAGTCTTTATCAATTGGCTTAATAGTATGCATATCAACTACTGTAGGATTGTACCCTTTTGTTTTTAGCTCTTCACAAGCTTTTAAAGCTGCTTCTACCATGATACCACAGGCAATGATTGCAACATCTTTTCCTTCGTGCAATACATTTCCTTTTCCAATTTCAAAATGAATTGTATTTTCATCATAAATTGTTTCCACAGCACTTCTTCCTAAACGCAAATAACATGGTCCATCAATTGCTGCTACAGCTTTTGTTGCTTCTGCAGCTTCTACACTATCTGCTGGACATACAACAACCATACCAGGAATTCCGCGCATTAAAGAAATATCTTCAATTGTCTGATGGCTTGCACCATCTTCCCCAACCGTAATACCAGCATGAGATGCACAAACTTTTACATTCAAATGTGGATATCCGATGCTGTTTCGAATCTGTTCAAATGCTCTTCCTGTTGCAAACATAGCAAAACTTGATGCAAACACAGTATTACCGCTAGCAGCAAGACCAGCTGCAACTCCCATCATATTGCTTTCGGCAATCCCCATATTGTAATGTTGTTCAGGTGCAACGTTTTTTACATCTTTTGTTTTTGTAGAACCGGAAAGATCGGCATCCAGTACGATAATATTTTTATTTTCCTGTGCCAGTTTAGCAAGCGTTTTTCCATACGCTTCACGAGTTGCTACTTTTGCCATTATTTATTTCCTCCTTCAAGTTCTGTTAACGCCTGTTCACACTGTTCTTTGTTTGGCGCAACGCCATGCCATCCAGCTTGATTTTCCATGAAGGATACACCTTTTCCTTTTACTGTTTTCGCAATCACAACGCTAGGTTTCCCTTTCACTGTTTTTGCTTCTTCACAAGCTTTGATAACTGCTTCTAAATCATTTCCATCTTCCAAAACGATAACATTCCAACCAAACGCTTTAAATTTTTCATCAAGTGGAAATGGATTCATAACTTCATTTACTTTACCATCAATCTGTAATCCGTTCATATCAACAAAGGCCAAAAGATTGTCTAATCCGTAATGAGAGGCAGACATAGCCGCTTCCCACACTTCCCCTTCCTGGCATTCTCCATCACCTAATAAAGTATAAATACGATAAGGCAGATTGTGATATTTATTTGATAATGCCATACCAACGGCTGCAGAGATTCCCTGTCCCAATGAACCCGTTGACATATCTACTCCAGGCAATTTGTCCATACTAGGATGTCCTTGAAGACGTGTTCCAATCTTACGGAAAGTTAATAATTCTTCTTCATTTAAAAATCCTTTTTCTGCAAGTAATGAATATAACAATGGAGATGCATGTCCTTTCGACAATACAAAACGATCTCTGTTAAGACTTGAAATATTTTCCTCATTGATATCCATTTGTGTAAAATACAAAGCAACTCCGATTTCAACTGAAGATAAACTACCTCCTGGATGACCAGATTTTGCTTCTGTTACCATTCTCACAATATTCTTGCGAATATTTACAGCATGCCCTTTTAAGATATCTAATTCTGACATTTTTAATAATCCTCCTTGTAATCCATATAGTATTATACTATATTTTTTTCTTTTTTTTCAAAGAAATTCAAAAAAAGGCAATCTTTCGATTCCCTTTTATTTATCGGCTTATTTTATATTTTATATGTGATTTTTTTGACAAATTCAACCCCCTTTAAAACTAAGCTGCACTTTCTGTTTTTCCATATCAATCCCAATAACTTTTACTTTGACAATATCCCCCACAGAAACAACCTCTTCCGGATGTCCAATCCTGTTTTCACTCATTTGTGAAATATGTACCAATCCATCTTCATGAAGACCAATATCAACAAATGCTCCAAAATCAACAACGTTTCTTACAACACCTTCTAAACGATCTCCAATTTTTAAGTCTTCCAATTCTACAACATCTTTCCTTAATAAAACAGGAGTAAATCGTTCACGATAATCACGGAAAGGATGTTGGAAAACTTCCAAAATATCGTCCAATGTATACATATCACAAGATAAATCTTCACATAGTTTTTCCTTATCAACACAGCGAAGCGTTTCTTTCATTTCTTCACTACCAATTTGACTTTCCTTAAGTCCTACATAAGAAAATAACTCTCTAGCAAGCTTATAACTTTCTGGATGAATAGCCGTACGATCCAAAAGTTCTTCTCCATCTTCAATACGTAAAAAACCTGCAGCCTGTTCAAATGTTTTCGCTCCAATTTTTGAAATATCTTTTAGTTCCTTACGATTTTTCAATTCACCATGTTCCTGACGATAGAAAACTATACTTTTTGCGCTTGATTCTTTTAGTCCGGCAACATGTTTCAAAAGCTCTACACTTGCTGTATTAACATTTACACCTACACGGTTGACTGCTTTTTCCACTACAAAGTCTAATCGTTCTTTTAACTGTGCACCTGCAACATCATGCTGATACTGTCCTACCCCAATGGATTGCGGATCAATTTTTATCAATTCACTTAATGGATCTTGTAAACGTCTTGCTATTGATACAGCAGAACGATGTTCTACTGGAAGATCTGCAAATTCTTCCTTGGCAGCTTTACTTGCCGAATATACTGAGGCACCTGCTTCTGACACAATCGTATAAGAAACATTTAAATCATGTTTATGAACGAAATCTGCTACAAAGCTTTCACTTTCTCTACTTGCCGTTCCATTTCCTATCGCAATTACTTCTACATGATAATTCTCAATTAATGACAGCAGTTTTTCACTAGCTTCTTTTACTTTCTTATGGGGAACATGTGGATAAATCACATCTACTTTTAATAATTTTCCTGTCGTATCAATAACTGCCAGTTTACATCCTGTACGATATGCAGGATCAAATCCTAATATTACCTTATTCTTCAAAGGTGGCTGTAATAACAAATGCTCTAGATTCATAGAAAACACTTGAATGGATTTTTCTTGTGCCACAGCACTTAAATCTCTTCTTACTTCTCTTTCAATAGCCGTATAAACCAAACGCTTAAGTCCATCTTCAATCGCTTCCTGTACCAACGCTTCTAATGGACTTTTTCGATTTCTCATAAGATAACGTGCTACCCATCCACTCAGATATTCTTTATTATAAGAAAAAGATACACTTATTATATTTTCTTTCTCTCCACGATCAATCGCCATAATACGATGAGGAGCTAATCGATTGACTCGTTCACTGAACTCATAATACATCTGATATACTTTCTTTTCATCCTCTGCATCTTTTTTCTTCTTTGTTTCTAAACGCCCAAAATTGACAATATTATCTTTTACCTTTGCGCGAATTTCCACATCTTCTGCTATCCACTGTGCCAAGATATCCTTCGCTCCCTGAATCGCTTCATCAATGGAAGAAATCGCCCCTTTTACATATTTTTGTGCTTCTTTTTGAATATCTGCATCTCTATAAAACTTTCTGATCCATTCTGCCAAAGGCTCTAGACCCGCTTCTTTTGCCAGCATCGCACGCGTTTTTTTCTTTTGTTGATAAGGACGGTATAAGTCATCAATTTGAGAGATTTTCTCACATGCAAGAATTGCTTTATTTAATCCTTCATCTAAAACTCCTTGTTCTTTTAATAAACGAAGAACATCTTCTCTTCTTTTTTCTAAGCGAAGCGTATTTTCTTTTAATTCTTCAATTTTTCGAATTTGCTCTTCATCTAGACCACCCGTCATTTCTTTTCGGTATCTAGCTATAAAAGGCACTGTATTTCCTTCCTCTAACAAAGATAAGGTATGCTCTACCTGCCATGAATGTAACTTTAATTCGTTTGCTATCATCTCTATCATACATTTTCCTCTTTTCAATACCATACCATTATACAAAGCCATCAAGTGCAATGCAATGCTTCTTTTTTTGTATACTCACATGTTATAATAAGCAAACAGGAAGTGATACTAATGAAAGAAAAAATAGAAACTCCAAGAATGTTAAAAGAACTCGTTCCTCTTTTCGATTTTCATAAAGAAGTTTGTGAAGAATCTTATCTGCAGGGTTATTCTATCTGTGATTTGCTTATTGAGGAAGAAGAACTTCCCTATCTCCACTTAGATAGCTGCTATTTTAAAAATTGTGTATTTGAAAACTGTACATGTGAAAACATTGATATGGTAGATTTAATTTTTGAAAACTGTGAAATCAGTAATTTACATTTTTTAGATGGAGCGGTCCACCGCATCCAATTTAAAAATTGCAGATGTATGGGCATCGAATTTTCTAATTGTACTTTACAAAACGTCATGTTTATAAATTGTAATGCCCGTTATTCAAATTTTAGTGGTTCAAAATTAAAACAAGTGTATTTCAAAGAATGTGAACTTTCTTCTTCCAGTTTTGTACAATGTAGTTTTTCTAAAATATGTTTTGAAAACTGCAAGCTTAATGAAAGTGAATTTTTTAATACAAGTTTACATAGTGTAGATTTTTCTACAAGCAGTATTGATGGAATCGCAGTTAGTCAAAATATGCTGGAAGGTGCTATCGTAAATAGTACGCAAGCCTTAGAACTTGCCAAATTATTAGGACTTATCATCAAAGAAGATATATAAAATATAAACATAATGTTAGAAATCCTCCTCTCCGTACGAAAATAAACAATGTTATAATCGATATATAAGGAGGATAAACATGTGGATTATATTGGGAATATGTAGTCTTATTTCAACGATAATAAATGTATATTTTGGAATAAAGAAGCGTCTTTGCACAAAGTGCACAACTACATTTGCACTAATTTTTATGACACTTACTATATTAAACCAATACATCATGGTAAAAAAACGGGTATTATTAGAAGATTGGAGTGCTATTTTAGATGTTGTTCCTTCTATGACAACAGTATTAATAATTTATACAATAATCATCGTTACAATAAATGTAGTTGCCTTATGGAATTTCTTTAATAAAATAAAATGTTATCATAAAAAAACGGGATTTCCCGTTTTTTTATGATAGGTTATTTTCTACTATTTTTAAAAGCAGTTCTACACTTTTTTCCATTTCCTGAATAGAAGCATATTCATATTTTCCATGGAAATTATACCCTCCTGTACCTAAATTTGGACAAGGAAGGCCTTGATAAGTTAAACGTGCTCCATCGGTTCCTCCGCGTATCGCATGAGAAGATGGATGAATTCCTATATCTTTCATTGATTTTTTAACCAAATCAACTACACGCATATCTTTTTCAATAATAGAACGCATATTTGCATAACTGTCTTTAATTTCTAAGCGAATCGTATCTTTTGGATACTTCTGATTTAAATAATCTGCAATTCTTCTAAAATCTTCTTTCTGTTTTTCAAATAATTGTTCATCATGATTTCGAATAATATAAGACATTACTGCATGCTCACATTCTCCATGTAAATCACAAAGATGATTAAATCCTTCATAACCTTCTGTATAAGCTGGATTTTGATTTACTGGAAGCATAGAATGAAATTCCATTGCGACATGCAAAGCATTGATCATTTTTCCTTTTGCACTTCCTGGATGAATGCTTAAGCCTTGAATTTGAATATTTGCATCTGCAGCATTAAAGTTTTCATAATCTACACTGTCTACTTCACCACCATCAACGGTATAGGCAAAATCTGCATGAAATTTTTCCACATCAAAATGATCCGGTCCTCGTCCCACCTCTTCATCCGGTGTAAATGCAATACGTATATTACCATGTGGACGATTTTCTTTTAGAATAATTTCTGCCATCGTCAAAATTTCTGCAATTCCAGCTTTATCATCTGCACCTAATAACGTTGTTCCATCGGTTACAATTAAATCTTCTCCAATTTTATTTCTTAAACTTTCAAATTCTTCTACACCCATAGAAATAGCAAGTTCTTTATTTAAAACGATACGAGAACCATCATAGTTCTTTATGATAGATGGATTTACATTTTTTCCACTCATATCTTCTGCTGTATCCATATGAGCTATAAATCCAATATCTGCACATTCTTTATCTACATTAGATGGAATATTTCCATATACGATACCAAATTCATCGACATGTGCATCTTGTATTCCTAATTCTTTCATCTCAGAAACTAAATATTCAGCCAGTTTCAACTGTTTTAATGTACTTGGTGTTGTCGTTGATGCACTATCAGACTGCGTATCAAAAGCAACATATTTTAAAAAACGATCTTGTACTTTCATCTTATCCCTCTTTTCATGGGTATATTATACAATGAAACAGAAAATCTCTCTATACATATTGTGCTTCTAGCTGAAATCTTTTTAATTCATACAATATTTCTTCATAATCTTTTTTCATTGTCCTTACTATTTTATCTATATCTTTATTTGGAAACTTTTTACGTAAAACAAATGCACTTAAGGCTTTTCTTCCTTGTTCCATACTTGTAATTGAAAGCTCTAAAATATCCTTTTCATCAGAAAGAAAAATATAACGCATTTTATATAAAACATCTGTCATAGTACCCATAATGCCAGCAGTATCTACAGGTTCCCCTCCATATGTTTCAATTAGTTTGGTCAATATTTTCTCATGATCAGATAAGGTATTTATCATTTCTTTCCATAATTTTCTTAACCTTTTTGTTTTCAACTTTTTTTGTAAAAATTTAAACAGCGAAGTTCCCATATGGGTACCTTTTAAAAGCTGATTTAATGCTTTATTTACTTTTTTTGAATTCATGTATTTCACCTCAATTTCAGTATGTATCATATCGCTACATTTATGCATTATGAACCTTCTTATTCTGTAGTATCTCTTCTTTTTTTAATATCTATATGATAAGATAAAACTATATTAGAAAAGAGGAAAAAAGATGAATCATATCGATCTGCACATGCATTCAAAATTCAGTATAGATGGCGAATATTCTCCTGAAAGTTTATTAGAGATGGCATACCATCAGAATCTTCAAACCGTATCGATAACTGATCATAATAGTGTGAAAGCATATCAAGAAATAACAAATACGCATGACATTTCGCTTATTCCAGGCATAGAATTGGATTGTCGCTTTCAAGGTAAAGATTTTCATCTGCTGGGCTATGGGATTGATATTCATGCCCCTATTTATAAAAAAATAGAACAGGATATCATGAAACAAGAACAAGAATGCAGCCAAAAGCGACTATCCCTTATCAAAGAAAAGCTGCATCTTGAAATTGATGAGGAAAAACTAAAAGAAGTATCCCCATTTGGTATCTATGTGCCTGAAACAATTTGTGAAATTGCAATGAAAGATAAAAGAAATCAGAAGAATCCTTATTTACAGCCATATTTCCCACAGGGGGAAAGAAGTAATAACCCATATGTAAATTTTTATTGGGATTTTTGTTCACAAGGAAAAATTGCTTATACAAAAATAAATTATATTTCTATGGAAGATGCCGTTTCCATTTATCATAAACAAGGCGGTATCGCTGTAGTGGCACATCCTGGAAACAATGTGAAAGAAGATCTGCAGTTAATGGAAGATATTAGACATCTAGGTATTGACGGTATTGAAGTATACAGCAGTTATCACACACAGGAACAAATTGCATTTTATCATAAGGTTTGTCAAAAATATCAGTTAATAGAAACAGCAGGAAGCGATTTTCATGATAAAACAAAACCAAATGTATCCATGGGATTATGTCATATGCCCAAAGAACAGGAAGAAATGTTAATAAAAACAATGCTTTCTTTAAAAAGCAGAAGAACTTAAAATGAAGTATTCTTCTGCTTTTTTTCTCTCATGCTTGTTTTAAAGCAAAAAAGTGTTATTATTATATATGGAATTGCCGACGTGGCTCAATGGCAGAGCAATTGTTTCGTAATCAATAGGTTGGAAGTTCGATTCTTCTCGTCGGCACCATAAATTAGATAACTGAGTTCTATGGATAAATATGTTTGTTTTTCCAAAACTCAGTTTTTTTGATTAAGAATAACAGGACTTTTATGTATTCATTTGTAATTATTCTATATTTTTTTATCTGGAGGTGTACAGATGCTGAAAAAGAGTGGTACTATGTCAAGATTTCGGACACATTTAATTGAGACTTTTTTTCTTTTCGAAATTACGTTCATAATTATTAGGAGATTCATAGTCGCAATGGCTGTGAATCCTAACTGTATTGTAAAATGTTTCGATATATTCAAATACCATTTGGT
>OGZY01000110.1_pt1 | contig 60245 bp, 50 predicted proteins | sample 1576911 | NCBI WGS metagenome assembly OGZY01 (sample SAMEA3541488, study PRJEB24748) | human gut metagenome | biome: human gut; feature: human-associated habitat; material: faeces | place: China | collected 2012 | reverse complement strand
TGTCACCGCGCTTTTTGTCCGATACGATCTCCAGCTCGTCGCGCTTTTTCCTCCGCCCCACACTTTCATACTTGCGCACGCCCAGCGACAGGACCGCCCGGCCCTGCTGCGGCACCGGACGCTCTTTCAGATGTTCGCAGCAGTATCGCACCTTGCGCAGCGGCGGGATCTTCTTTCTGCGCATCAATTGCCACATACTGTACTGGTACATCACGTCATAAGTCAAATATCCCATGTCTCGGTATACCTGGAAATTTGTACGCTGGAAATAGACAAGCTCCGGCGGGTCGATGCCTGTAACACTATGCATATAAAAATGCCGCACTCCGGCCCGGCGCATCAGATGCCCCAGCACGCGGCTGTCTTTCTTATGGAAAACTTTCCATAAAAAAGATAATGAATAGAAAATCAAAATGAAAAGTCACCTCCAAAAAGATTGAAAAATAGCGGATTAATGAGCAAAAAACTTTTCATAATCTTTTACAATGTTAGTAGTCCATAAAGGCGGAAATAATATTAAGGAGGAAGATTATGGAAAACAAGCAAAGGATAAGTGAGATTGAGGAGTGCATTGTTGCGGAAATGGGACGGCTCCAATACTCTTCTCGATTTATTCGTAGTTTCCGCTCCGAGGTACACCACTTGGCCGATTTTATTCGGCAGAAAACAGGAGATGAATTTTTTAGTGAGGAACTCGGAGCGGAGTATTTGCGTACAACGATTAATTTTCCATTTGAAACACCGCATCCCTTGACGGCAGCAGAAGGAAGCAAGATTCGTTGTGTCCGCAGAATCGGTGAGTACCAATTATATGGAGCAGTATTTCGAATGCGAGTTCAAGGGCCGGATAACATGGGAAACTGGGGACTTGGAGACGAAAAAATTATTACTGCATATATCGAATCCGTACAGACGGCAGATAACAGTGAGGTTACAAAAAAGCACCGCATCCATTATATCCGGCATTTCTATGAATTTTTAGCATCCAAACAGGTAAATGGGATCCACGATATATCAGCTCAAATTATTTCAGACTATGCAATGTCACTTCAAGGAGGGGCTCCGGTTTATACAAAGCAACGCTTAGCAACTTTGCGCTTTTACTTCCGCTTTTTGACAAAAAATAGCATATTAGAATATGATTGGTCTTTTGCTGTCCCAAAGGTACTCGCTCCCAGAAACCAGAATGTTCCAGCGCTATGGGAGGAAGATGATTTAAGGCGGTTGCTTGAGGAAGTAGACCGTGGCAGTCCAGCTGGAAAACGTGACTATGCAATCATTTTGCTGGTTATTCAGCTTGGTTTAAGAGTTTCGGATATCTCAAATTTGCAGTTGGAGAGCCTGAAATGGAATCGGAAAGAGATTGAACTGATTCAACACAAAACTGGCAAACGAATTATACAGCCGTTACTGGAAGATGTTGGTTGGGCCATTATTGATTACATCAAATATGGACGGCCTAAAGTGGAATCGCCATTCGTTTTTCTTACGGTAAATGCACCGTATACGCAAATGAAAACTAACTCTGTTCGATTTATTTTAAGCCGACATATGATCCACTGTGGAATCAAAAAGCGGATTGGGACAGTCAGTGGAATGCATTCTCTGCGTCATGCGTTAGCTCGGAGACTGCTTGAAAAGGGAACGTCGCTAACTACAGTTGCCGATGTTCTCGGGCACACCAGCTATGCATCTACATCGCCATATCTGAAAGTGGACATTGAAAGTTTGCGTGAGTGTGCGCTTTCTCTTGAGGAGGTGCTTACAGATGCATAATACCCTGGAGTTTAAAACATACATATACAGTGGTACGCTTGCCTCTGCTTGTGAAAGTTTTGTCCGAGAAAAAAGGGCTGTAGGCTGCTTATACAATACCGAAGCAAAGAGACTAAGTGAGTTTTCCCGTTTTGCACTTGCGTTTGACTGCCCCGAAAATACATTGACCAAAGAAATTGTTCAGGCATGGATAGCTAAGAGGTCTGCAGAATCGGACAAAAACCAATACGCTCGTTTTTCGCTAATTTCTCAGTTCGCCAAATATATGGAACGTGTTGGCTATTCTGCTTATATTCCAAGCAGGGATGAGATTGGAAAACTTCATAAAAATTTTGCGCCATTTATCTTTTCCCATGAAGAAATCCGGGCCTTTTTTAACATAGCGGATGCTATGACCCGCCCTCCGCACTCCACTGCCCCCAGACGGCATTTGATTATGCCCGTTTTATTCCGAATGCTATATTGCTGCGGCCTTCGGGTATCTGAGGTGACCAATTTATTAGCGGATGATGTAGATTTAAAGCAAGGTGTTTTGACAATCCGAAACAGCAAATTTGGCAAGACCCGTTATGTCCCCATGTCGGATGAATTAACAGGTATATGTGCCGCTTATGCGGAAACACGGCTGGTTGGCCCACCGGATGCTGATTGGTTTTTTGCTGCTCCGGATGGAGGTCATTATGATACCCGTACCATCTACAACGCTTTTCGCGAGCTTTTGTGGAAAGCAGGAATCTCTCATGGGGGAAAGGGAAACGGTCCGAGACTGCACGATTTCAGACACACATTTTGCGTTCATTCCCTGCGAAGGTGGACACTGCGGGGGGCTGATCCTACCATCCTGCTGCCCAGACTGACAGCGTATCTTGGACACAATGCTTTTTCCGCAACGGAGCAATACCTGCGGATGACCGCTGAGGCTTACCCGGAAGTTTCCCGGCTCATGGAGGAAAAGTATGGATACATTATTCCTGGCATGGAGGACAGCGCAGATGAAAACGACTGATTTTGCCCAGTGCTTGGCATCCTATTTGACGATGTATCTCCCCGGGCAACTTTGGCTTATCCGAGAACACAGTCATGGCCTACCGGGATACATTTAAGCTGGTTCTTGTTTTTGCTGAATCGAAGTACCATTTGCGGCCCGAAAAAATCACCTTGGCCGACTTCAGCTCGGATTTCATTGCTGATTTTCTTCGTTGGCTGGAGCAGGAGCGTGGATGCGGCGTCGCCACCCGCAACCAACGTCTGGCTGCATTGAGAGCATTTTCCAGATATGCGCGGACGCAGCATCCAGCTTATCTATTTGAATCGCAGAAAATTATGGATTTGAAATCAAAAAAGGCTCCTGCACCAACGATTGCCTATCTTTCTCCCGACAACGTACAGAGTATTTTCGCACAAACGGATACTTCTACCCAATATGGGCGGCGAGATATGCTCTTGCTCAGTCTCATGTATGATTCCGGGGCAAGGGTTCAGGAGATTTGTGACCTGCGTGTGCGCGATGTCCGTCTGCAAAAACCGCCTACAGTTATACTGACGGGAAAAGGGCGCAAAACCCGATTCGTCCCAATCATGGCCAGTACCGCCAATGTTTTGACCATATATTTTTCGGATAATGGCTTGTCCAGTCCCGATAAGGCCGACCAGCCGTTATTTACGAACCACCAGCGGGGCAAGCTTACCAGGGCAGGTGTTACATATATTTTGAAGAAGTATTTTGACGCCGCCAGACAGGCGAACCCGGATTTGCCCGAGAAGATCTCGCCCCATATTTTGCGGCACTCCAAAGCGATGCATATGTTGCAAGCAGGAATAAATCTCATCTATATCCGTGATTTCCTGGGCCATGTCCATGTTGAGACAACCGAAATCTACGCCAAAGCAGATACCGAGATGAAACGTCGTGCCATTGAGAGTACACACATTAAAATTAATCTCGATTTGCCTGCATGGACGGATGACAGAGACCTTATGGCCTTGCTGACAAATCTTTGCGGCAAAGACTGAATTACAAAATATTATGGAAAGAGTTTGAAGTTTACTTTAAGCTCTTTCCTCATTTTTAGGAGGTGACTTTCCATTTTATATCTCTATTCATTATCTTTTCCCTCACTGGTACGTAAGTGCTTAATAACCACCCGCGTATAACAGAAAACCGGGGGCCTCCTTAGAGGCCCCCGGCAGAGAGTTCAGCCGCGGGAAAGGAGCAGGTCCTTCGCATAGCAGAACTCCAAGGCATGAAAGCATCCAGATATTCCTGTTTAGGATTTTTTCCGAGGTAGGGCAGCTCCGTGAGCGACCGTTCCAAATAGCGGTATGGATCCAAACCGTTGGCCTTGGCGGTTTCCACCAGCGTATACACGATGGCGCTGGAATCAGCCCCCTTAGGTGAATCACAGAACAGCCACCCTTTGCGGCCCACAACAAACGGACGGATGGCGTTTTCCGCGAAATTGTTAGAAATATCAACTTCGCCGTGGTCTGGAAAAGCGTTTAGATAAGGCTTTTGGTTTTTGGCGTAAGTCACTGCCTCCGCAAGCTTGCTTCCGGGGACGGGTTCCAGCTTTTCGAGCCACCACCAATAAGCCTCAAGCAAAGGCTCCACCTTCACCTGACGCGCTGTTTTGCGTACTCCATCACTCATTTCGGAGAAATTTCTCTCCAGAGCGAAGAGCTTATTACAGTAATCATATCCCACGGCGGCTTTGGAGTTTTCCTTTGTAGCCCCTTTGGGCATAGCCTTCCGCCACTTTCGCCGCATATGGGCCCAGCATCCGCAGCGGGTCACACCGTCCACCTGGTTATAGCCAGAATAACCATCTGTAACCAGACAGCCGGAAAAACCCTTCAGGAAAGCAGCTGCGTGCTTTCCACTTCGGCTGGGCTGGTACTCGAAGAATCGAACCGGCTTGCCGCTGCGGTTATTGCTGGCATAGACCCACATCCTGGACTCCGAGGCGGCAGGCTTTCCTTCTTCTTTCAATACCTGCACCACAGTCTCGTCCGCATGGATCACGCAGCAGTTCAGCAGATGCTTCTTCATCTGTCGGTACAGGGGCTTCAACCAGGCCTGAGAGGTCTGAATCACCCAGTTGGCCAGTGTGGCCCGGGACAGTTGGATACCTTCGCGTGCCCAGACTTTTTCCTGTCGGGCAAGAGGCAGGCCGTCCACATACTTCCGGGTCATCACATCTGCCACTGCAGAGGCTGACGCCAAACTGTGCTTCATCAGAGCCGGTGGGGTCACCGTATGTATGATGTGCGCATACCCCGTCTTTTCCTCACAGCTCTTACAGGCATAGGTACAGCTGTAGTACTTCACCAGCTTGCATCGGCGGGGAATGGCCTGGACTTCCTGGTTGACGAATTTCTTGCCAATCATCACGAAAGTCCCACCGCACTTATCACAGATGAGATTTTCCTTCGGAAGTTCGATCAGAATTTCTTCAACGGGCAGGTCGGCCGTCAACTCATCCATGGTGCGCTTGGGCTTGCGCTTGTGAGCAGCAACGGTGATTGTCTCCTCGGTGGGCTCCGGTGCTTTGTGAGCCTGCTCCGTTTCCGCCTCATCAAACAGCCTCAGCTGCTGTTCTCCCGGCATCACGTAGGCCTTCTTTTCGAAGGCCGATGCTGCCCAGCGTCCGGTTGTACGGCTTTTCTGCATCCCCTCCGTACACCGCGGCGATCACCGTATTGTCAAAGGGGAACGCTGCGGTATACTGTTCCGACTCCAAAACCGCCGTAAGGGATGCGGGTGTATTCTCTATGTCCGCCTCATAGGGCGAATACCCCGGCTCTACGATCAAAACTTTCAAATTCGCTTCACCTCATCGTTCATCAACTTTTCGACTTCCGTCATGTGTTTTTACTTTGGTAGATTCAACGCTTTGTGATATGCGTGTCATGCTTGCCTCTTGAAATATATACTTGGACACACCCATATTGGTCACAAATTGTCTGCCCTCCTTTATTCCATAAAATTAGAGCACCTGAAATCGGGTGCTCTGCAAGTGATATTCTGTTTTTTCAGATATAGGGTTCATCATCGTCTGCATCTTCATCATTCTCAAAGTATTGCAGTAAATCCAACGCCAGTTCGTTGACACGAATGGGGATGTCAAAGCCCTTCATTTGCTGTTTTTCACCATTTGAGTAACTGACTGAAACCGACCATGAGGGTTGTTCTTCATCCTCAGAAACTTCTATATCCGCAAGATCTTCTTCTTCGCCCAATACATCGGGCATTTCTTGAGAAAAATCTTCTTCCCAGCAGAATACCTCGTACGCATTGACGATGCGGTTAAGCAGTTTTCTCATTTCTTTCGCCGTCAGTTCGATTGTATTGGAGGCTCCAGCTTGGGTGCATGAGATGAGCCTTGTTTTGCGGTCAAGAATAAACATGATCTGTGCATCAAAGGAATCGCCATACTCGTCCCACAATTCATCCTGGACAACAAATGTCATCTCGCTGATATGAAGCTGCTTTTTTCGTTCGTTTCTCTCAGCATAAGGGAAATGCTCCGCGTAAACCATTTGGGCGGCCTCTGCAATTTCAGGGCATTTGTCCTTTTTCATTCCTTTGAGCCATGCTTTCTGTTCCGCAGACAAACGATATGGGAGATTCATCAGCCGGGCCAAAGTCATTTCCTTGGAACGCTCCGCCGGTGACAACACCGCACATTTTTTACAGATATGTGCGCTATGGCCTTTGCCGGAAAAACTCTCATTCGACTTATATTCTCCGCAGACCTTGCAATAGTGCCCATGCTTCTTTGCCATTCGTTAAGATCACCCCTTTTCTCTTATTTCTGTTTTCATACCGCTTCTCAGATGAGATTGCTGGGGATAAAACAATTATCCGCATCAATCGGAATGGGTTCCTCGCACATACAGATGATTCCACCGTTTCCACGGTTCAAGGATGCCTTGTCAAGCACGCTGTATTTCTTCACTTCGCGCCGGTCTGGTGCGGCGCTCTTTTTGATTTCCAGCGGGTGGATGAAATTGTTTTCCTCCACAAAAACATCAATTTCTTTTGCATTGGAGTCACGGAAATAGGTGAGATTCACCTTGGACTTTGCATAAGCGTAGTTCTTTACAAGCTCCATTACGACATAATTTTCGTAGTAATGGCCGCTTGCAGCACCGTTTCGCAAGGTATCCGGCGTCAGCCACATAGAAAGATACGCACACAATCCGGTATCGCAGAAGTACAGCTTCGGAGTCTTACTGAGCCGTTTTAGCTCATTGTTAGAATACGGCGCAAGCAGATAAATGATATGAAGCCCCACCAGCACTTTCAGCCATTCCTTTGCCGTGCTCGGTGCAATATCTGCGGATTCCGCAAGTGTAGAGTAATTGACCTGTTCCGAAACAAGGGATGCGCAGCCCACCAGAAATTTTCGGAAACGTACTGCATCCGTAATGCCGCCTGCCTCAGTCACATCCCGCATCAGATAAGTGTCGATATATGAATTGAAATATTCCTGCCGAAGCTCATTGTCCACACCCTGCACCTGGGGCATACCGCCCTCCCAAATATGATTGAATACACGAATCACATCATTTTTGGGCACTTTACGCTGTCTTGCCTGTAAGGTGGCAAGTGAGAAGTCCAAATCTGTGTCAAACACAAGCCCGGCTTTTTCTCTTTCGGACAGGCTGTACAGTTCCAATATCCCGATCCTTCCTGCAAGCGTTTCACGCACTCGCTCCATCATTTTGTACTGCTGCGATCCTGTCAGCCAAATAAGACCTTTCTCGTCGCTCTCATCACAAATTACCTTGATCTGTTCAAAAAGCTCAGGTGCTTTTTGAACCTCATCAATCAGAATCGGCGGCTTGTAGGTCTGGAAGAACAGCACAGGGTCGCTTTGAGCCAGTTCTCTTGCCATTGCGTTATCCATCGTGACATAGGTTCTGTCACTGTCAGCTAAATGCTTCAGCATGGTTGTTTTTCCTACCTGTCTTGCACCGGTCACAAGGATAACTTTGAAAAAAGCATTGAGTTTCAGAAATTTCCGTTCCAGCTCTCGTGTAATATATGCCATAACGCATCTCCATCTCACATTTTTATGATAATCTGTGTTCAATCGCATTTTATCATAATAGTTTTGTAAGTTCAAGAGATGATACACATTATAGTCTTTAACTTTTTTGTAAGCATGGCTGAAATCCAAGGATTGCGGCTGTCTCACTTACTCATCAAACCTGGGATATCGCGCTGGCTTTACATAGTCCCCACTGAACACAGAAGAAAGTTTGTACAGCATGGGATCGGTCAGCTCACGAAACCCGGCTTCATCTGCGCTAAGTTCCTTTCGCATTTCGGACAGGACATTGATACCCCCATTCTGTTTCCATAACAAGGATAGACATTCAAGGTCATAAGCAAGGACGCTGATGCTGCGGTCATCGAGCAGCAGCGAAAAGGTGTATTCAATTTTCCTTGGGCTGATATGTTTTTTTTCGCTGCTTTTTTGATAAATGCCTTTAGCTGCATTGGTTTTTGGTAATCATAATAGTACCTCCATATAGCGCAGCACTTTGGGCTTCACGCGAAGCTGATCTGCGTACTGCGATTCTTTTAGCGTTTCCTTATCGGTCATAGCTACCACCTCGCTTTTTCGACTACTACACATTATATTTATTAAAATAATGTGTGATCGTCAGCAACAAGAGACATAGGCACATCATTTAAATTGCAAATAATGTATGGTTGTCGCCGGGGACTACAACGCTTTTTCCTATTCGCGCCCCTTGTGTAGCGTGCAAAATGCTGTCAATGTTTTGCTTGACTGTATCGTATTCCCGAAGCTGTTTTTTTAGCTTTCCATACTCTGCATACAGCCCATCCTTTTCTGCAGCAAGGCGTTTGTAATCTGCTTTGAGCATCAGAAGCTTATCGGACACGCCGGACGCTTTCAGAGCCTTTGTAGCCGCTTCAAAAGGATAATGCCGCTTTCATGCCCACGCAGGAATTTTTCTTTGTCGCGGGATTTCTTGTATTCATCGTACAGCGACTTTAGCTCCTTGTAGGTGGTGATGTTCTTAACAAGCAACCTTGCTTATTCTTGCAATAACCAATCTGTCTGCTAATAGTATACACAAGAGGTCGCTTTCAAAAAAATAAATATTTTTATTTTTCGAAAGCGGTAATTGGAAACGGGTTTTCCATCAAAATCATCCTAACGCTCTTGCTCTCCCCGCTGGCGTGCCCAGCTTGCCAGAAGTTTTACGATAACCTTCTTTTTCTGTTCGGGCGTGTAGCTTTTCGGAAAGAATTGTTCTATCTCCTTTGCCGGAAGAGTTACTTTCCCTGTATCTCTGGTCTGAGCCTTTTCCTCCCGCATGATCGCGGCAATGTCCTGTTCGGACAATCGTCCCTCCTGGCTGACACGTTTGAGCCGCTGGGCCTGTGAAAGTGACGGTGTTACTTCCTCCGCCTGTAAAATGTCATAAAGCACGGCTTGTTCCTCCGGTCTTAAAAATGCAAGCTCATAGGCGGGATTGAATTTTATCTCGTTGCCATCCACCATTTCAAGCAGTTCTGGAATGAGTTCATTTAAACGGATATATCGTTGAACCTGTCTCGCGCTATCACCTCCCGATTCACCTATTATCGCGGTACTATCCAACTTCCCGCCAAGTTGGCGGGAAGTTAAATCGGTCCGTTCCCCCTGCCGCTTCATAGCATCCAGCTTCATCTTATACGCCCTCGCCTTCTCGCTGGGCAGCACATTTTCACGCTGTACATTGCTGTCTACCATCAGAATAACGGCGGTATCATCATCCATATCCCGAACAATGACGGGCATTTCCCGGATTCCCGCTTTCATGCTTGCAAACTTGCGGCGGTGTCCCGCCACGATCTCATAGCCCCCCGCTGCGCGCGGGCGCACAATCCCCGGCATCAATACGCCGTGCTGCGTGATGCTCTCCGCAAGCTTCTCCATTTCTTCATCATCCCGTACCTGAAACGGGTGCCCCGGAAAATCGTGCAGCTCCGAGACCGGCAGCATCATAACGCGCTCCTGCGTCTGTGCCTCCAGCGCCCGTTCCTCGCTGGTGCTGAACAGGTCAGCGAGTGGGGGTAAACCCGCCCCGCCCAAGCTCTTTCTTGCGGCCAAGCGTCAGCACCTCCCTTGCAAGCTGTTCGTAGGCCAGCGTTGCCTTGCCCCTGGGGTCGTAGTCAAAAATGCTTTTTCCAAAGGATGGGCTTTCCGCCGCCCGGACGCATATGGGGATCTCTGTCTTAAAAATATGCACATTCGCTCCGTATGCGTCGCGCAGCATGGCGCTCACATCACGGGAAAGATTCGTGCGGTTGTCTACCAAAGTCAAAACGATACCCTCTATTTTCAGACGCGGGTTTTGCCGCCGCTGTACCTTGTCGATGGTGCGTATGAGCTGAAGCAGGCCGCGCATGGAAAAGTATTGCGCCTGCACTGGGATCAGCACGCTGTCGGCTGCCGATAACGCATTGACAGGCATCATGCCCAGCGACGGCGGGCAGTCGATCAACACATAGTCATACTTTTCACGAACATCATCCAGAAAGGTTTTCAGAATGCGTTCCCGGCTCATCGCGTTCACGAGTTCCACTTCTACGCTGGACAGGTCGATGCTGGAGGGAACGAAGTCAAGCCCTTCCGGATGGCTCTGTATGTATCCACCTGTTTTATATGGTAGATCATTGATGATACAGTGCATCGCCGTGGACAAAGTGTTTTGTAACTCGTCCGGATTCTCCACACCGAGATATTTTGTGGCGTCCGCCTGTGAATCCGCGTCGATCAGCAGCACGCGCTTGCCCTGCCGGGCCAGCGCCACACTGAGGGATACCGCTGTTGTTGTTTTTCCCACGCCGCCCTTTTGGTTTGAAATTGCAATGGTTTTCATTTCCGTTCCTCCCAGTCGTCTCTTTCGCTTCTTGCACCTACAACGATGCAGGCATATCCTATGAAGGCCATAAACAGGCCGGCCGCAACCAGCAGCCAATTCAAAACGTTCACCGCTCTGTCCCCCTTTCCCGCGCCAGCTCCTTTTGCAGAAGCTCGTTATAGTCCTTCACGCCATGCGGGATACAGCTTTCCACCAAATATCCCCGCGCAGCATATTCTTCTTCCAACCGGGCGGCATGTTCCCGTCCCGCTTTATCGTTGTCCGTACATATCCTCAGATGTGTCACGCCGGGATGCGATTTCAAAAAGGTCTCAATGGGCAGCATCGAAAGGCCGTCCAGAGAAAGATAGTGCTGCCCCCGCCAGGCTTCTCCGCGACGGATGCGTAAAGACGCGTCTGACATTGCGTCGATTGGGGATTCATACAGCGCAAGCGTACTTCCCCCTTCTTTTTCTGCCGGAATGCAGAATGGATGACGTTTGTCGCTGCCTGTTACATTTCCGCGAAAAAATCCCTGTGTTCCCCGCAGCCCAGCATGGTCCGGATTTCCCGATTCGTCAAAGCCCACAAAAACACAGTTCGTGTATTCCCGTTCTGCTGTCCTGCGGTTTGTGCCATAGACGCGGCCTGTATGAAAGCAGAATGCAAGGACTTCATCGCAGACGCCGCGCCCCGCCAGGTATTGGTATGCTTTGAAGCTATCGCCGCGCGGCGGTAGTGCAAACCCGCTATTCTTTTCCCCGATTACAGGCGGAGAGGAAAGAAAAGGCGCATCCGCGCAGACAATCTGTACCGCACGAACAAAATCATACCCCTCTACTTTTATGAGGTACTGCACCGCCGTTGTTCCTCCCACGCCCCTGCTGTGCCAATTCCATTTTCCATTGCTGCTCACCTTCAAGCTGTCATGGCCGCAGTGCGCATACTCTGTACGCCCTACACGTTTGAACTGCTCAGACTGATGACGCAACAGGAAAGCCAGCGTGTTCACCGCCTTGGCCGCTCTGATTTGTTCTTCCGTTACATATGGCTTCACTCGTTCCATCTCCTTCTTTTAATTTCTGTGTATATACAAAAAGTGCAGTCCAAAACTTGAACTGCACTTGATTTTTCTATATTCTCTTTTCCGCCTGTATCTTTTTACGGGCTTGTTTCGGGGTGGGTTCGGGAGGGGAAATGTTCAAAAAATATTCCAGCAAAAAATTATACTTCCCCCTATCATATCCTTGGTATAATAAATCATGTTAAAAGCCTATTGCAAAGCCATTTTTTTCATCCCTGTCAATGTGAATTACCGCACAGGCAGCCATCAAGAACCCCCGGAAGTAATCCGATCGGGCTCATGCAGTTGACGCTGCACTTTGAGGACGCCCATGCGTTCCAGAAAGCGCGAAATTGCGTGGTAAAGCCCAGTCGATGGCATGACATCGACCTGGAAGTATACCTGTAATACGCCAGTCCCCCTGCCGCTGGAAATAGCGCAGGGGGATTTTTTCTGCCTATTTTTCACAAGGCTTTGGGGACCCGGCCCGTATTTTCAAAAATGTACCCACTTTGCGATATACATTTTCGGGCCCATTTCCCCCTTTGCAACCCGTTATTTTTGCAGATAAAGGAGCGTGTTACAGATGAACGAAACCACACAAAATACCCCCGATTCTCAGGTGGTGACCATGCTGGATGCCGTGGTACTGGTACCTTTTCAAAACCAGCCGTTCCGGGTAGCCACCGGAGAAGAAATGGACCAGCTGAAAGAAAGCATTCAGGAATACGGGGTGCTTTCTCCCCTGCTGGCCCGCCCGCTGCTGAACGGAAGCTACGAGATCGTGAGCGGCCATCGCCGCAAAGCTGCCTGCGAGGCGCTGGGCATCACCCGCCTGCCGGTGCTGGTGCGCCCGATGACCGACGATGAAGCGATCATTCTTCTGGTGGACAGCAACATCCAGCGGGAACATATCCTGCCCAGCGAAAAAGCCTTTGCGTACAAAATGAAGATGGAGGCGATCAAGCATCAGGGAAAGGCAACTTCGGCCCAAGTTGGGCCGAAGTTAAGCAGTGAAATTGTTGGAAAGGACTGCGGGGATAGTCGAAACCAAGTGAAACGCTATATTCGTCTGACCTATCTCATTCCCTCTATTCTTCAGATGGTGGACGAAGGCCGAATCGCCTTCAATCCGGCGGTGGAGATCTCTTATCTCGCCGAGGAAGATCAGCAGCTTTTGAAAGATGAAATGGATGCCTGCCAGGCTACGCCCTCCCTCACCCAGTCTCGTGCTCTCAAGCAGATGAGTCAGGCCGGAACCCTGACGCGGGAATACTTGCACCATCTGCTCACCGAGGAAAAGCCCAATCAGCGGCAGAAGTTCTTTCTGAATCAGGAGGACGTGAAGAAGTTCTTCCCGCCCAACTACACACCGGAACAGATGCACAATACCATCCTGCTTCTGCTGCGCAACTGGCAGCATAAACGCGGCTACAACAAAAATCAACCCGAGCGATAACGGAGGTCTTACCATGCAATACACAAACGTCAACGGCTATCTGTTGCCCAATCTGCTGTCCACCGATACGGTCCGCCCCATTGGCCGCTACGGTGAGATGCGCCGTCAGTTTCTGGAGAACCATCGCCCCGACCTGCTGGATCAGTTGCTGCTGGAGGACCGGCTCAACCGCCACCTGTCCCAGGTGGACGAAGAGGCCCGGCAGGCAGTACAGGAATGTGTGGCCCGAATGGCCCGCCAGCAGCAGATGGACGAAGCCCTCAAGCGCGCAAATCCCATGGAGTGGGTGCGCCGGATGAACCTGATCCGGGATGCTGCGGAGCAGGCGATTCTGCCGGAGTTTCTCTATCCGGAAGCTCTGGAATGACCGGACAGAAAAACGCCTGTCCACAGGGGGAACGAGCACTGGCTTTGTATAGCTTTTTGGAAGCCATACGCCGCCGCAGAGCCTTGCTCTGCACAGGGGGAAATCCCCCTGTAACCCCCGATCAACCAAACAACGCAACAACACAAAAGGATCGGGCCGACCACCCGGTCCTTTGTTATTGAAGGCACCACCGCACAATTCACGCCGACTGGCTCAGGCGGCGTATCGCGCCAAAATTTTCCGTGGAATTTTCCAAAAATGCTCGCCAAGCCACCAAGGCTTGCCTGTGCTTTTTGGTTCATCCCGCAAAAAATTTTCCGGCGCGCTCCACCACTTGGAATTATGCGGTGCCGCCTTAGAAAGGAGAAAACACATGCTGAACCGAACCATCCAGCTGAATATCCGCGTGACCCAGGAAGAAAAACAGCGGTTTGAGCAAGCCGCCAAAGCCTGCGGATTATCCCTGTCCCGCTATGTGCGGATGCGGTTGAGCGGGCGAGTACCCCAGCCCACTCCGCCGCTGGAATACCAGCAGATTCTCACCCGGCTCACTGAGCTTTACCAGCGGGAGAATACCCCGCAGGTGCAGGCAGAACTGCTGAATACCCTGTTGGCCATCCAGGCCGCTACCCTGCCCAGAAAGGAGAGCTGACCTGTGGCTGTGACCAAAATCTGGCCGGTGAGGGGCCGTCTGGATTCCCTCATCCGATACGCCGAAAACGAAGAGAAAACCCGAATGCCGGACCTGACGGGCCTGGCTCCAGCAAAGGACGATCTGACCGAGGTGCTTCAGTACGCAGCCAACCATTCCAAAACAACACAGGATCGCCAGTTGTTTGTGAGCGGAGTGAATTGCCTGCCCGAGATTGCCCGCCAGCAGATGGAGCTGACCAAACGGCAGTTTGGCGACACGGCAGGCATCGTCGCATTCCATGCCTACCAGAGCTTTCCGTCCGGAGAAGTCACCCCGGAAGAATGCCATGCCATCGGGGTGGAGCTGGCCCGCAGGCTCTGGGGCGACCGGTTTCAGGTGCTGGTTGCCACTCACCTGAATACCGATTGCTGCCATAACCATTTCGTGCTGAACTCCGTCTCCTTTGTGGACGGCAAACGGTATAACGATTGCCGGAAAACCTATCGGGCGCTGCAAAAGGCGTCAGATACGCTCTGCCGGGAGCACGGGCTTTCGGTGGTGGAAGACTTCTCCCGTCACCGCACACCCCGGAATCTCTTTCAGGCGGAAAAGGCGGGCGAACCCACACGTTACAACGTAATGCGGCAGGATATCGACCGGGCAGTCCTTGAATGTAACCATTTCCAAGAGCTGCCCACCCGCCTGAGGAAAATGGGCTATGAGGTGAATTTCAGCCCGAACCGCAAGTACGCCACCATCAAAATGCCCGGTGACGCACATGCCGTCCGCTTCAAAACTCTGGGCGAACGGTACACGGAAGAGGCCCTCTTTGATCGCGTTTGCGAAAATACCGTGTATTCTTCCCTCTTTACGCGGCAGGAACGGTACCGCAGATGCTATCCCCCGGTTCATCCACACGACCGGTGGAAACAGGAAGAGTTCAAAAAGGCCCTGCTCAAAACGCTGGGCATCTACCGCACCTATCTGTACTATTGCTACCTGCTGGGCAGATTGCCCGAGAAGATCCCCAACCATCGCCCGCCCCATCCGGCCATGCGGGAGGACCTGCGCCACTGGGAGCAGATCGAAGCCCAGCTGCATCTGTTGGAGCGATATTCGCTGCAAACCCGGGAGGAAGTGGAGCAATTCATCACGCAGAAAACCGAGGAGCTGCAAACTCTGGAGGCCCGGCGCACCCATTGTCGCAACCGGCTGCGCCGCTGTCACGATCCGGCGGAATGCGACGCCCTGCATACCGAGAAAGATCAGCTCACCGAAAAAATCTGTGTGGTACGCAAAGAGCTGCGTACCGCACAAAAAATCCCGCCCCGGGCAGACCGGATGCGGGAAAGAATTGAATTGTTGAACGCCCAGGAGCAGCAACGTGCAGCTTATCGGGAAGAACGATAACCCAAAAAAAGAAAGGATAAAAGACTATGAACTACTACGGAATTCTGACCAACGACGAAGAACGCATGGAAGCCAATCTGGAGCAGTACAGCCGCCCCGAGAAAGCCGGGACCTTCAATCTGCGCCTGGATTACCGTACCTGGGGCAAGCGAATGTGCCTGTTCTGTTACTTCACCGATGAGGACACCGGCGAGAAGATTCGCCTTGCCTGCTGGCGCAACGCCAAAGAGCACTACGCACCCCGGAAGTGCACTTCTGTCGATTTTGCCCGGGTTCCCACTGATAGCCTCTGGCGCTGCACACTGGAACAGGACGCCAGAGGGAATATTGACTGGGTTATGGCGGAAGCATTGGATTGAGTTTAATGTAATATAGATACAGCCCCCACTTGTGCTGAGGCATAGATGGGGGCTGTTTGTCATTTTAATTCTTGTTCCAGACCGTCAAATTCTGGTGTGGAGAAAAATTCTCAAAGAGTAATATTCAGATTATCGTAAATCATATTTAGCTTTGTTACTGCTTGAGTAATACAGCAAAATCGCGCCGATCATAAAAAAGTTGCCCAATTTTAACCTGTGTTCACTTTCATTTTATTATAGTAGAGCAGAGACCCTATATCTCGAACAGCCAGAAACTCCGTTCATAATCTGTTGCTTCCGCTATTCTTCTTGTTACTTCTGTCTTACCGGAAACTCCATAGTAAGACCAGTAGCATAATCTAGTTGACGTTCCTCATAATCATTTTCCGATTGCCGAGTATACCCTGTATAACGCCATGTCGCCTCCGGTGCGTCCTTTCTCCATGGACGGCGATGCCAATAATACCCGCGAAATGGGTCGCGGGTCTGATTCATGTTGTCTAGAATAGCATCGTGTAGGCGGCAAATATCTGCATAATATGCGGGATCATTAATCCGATTGACCATTTCCAGCGGATCTTCACGCAGATCATAAAATTCGTCTTGGGACAGAAGATTAATACTGAGTTTATAGCGTCCATCGTATGCGGCGCGCATTGGCTGAAATGCGCCGAAGCCATCATGGTCGATTTCGTATCGTCCGAATTCGATAAAGCAATAATCTTGAATTCGCTCCACCTCTCCGCGTGCCTGAGGAAGAATGCTTTCCCCGGCAAAAACAGGAGGCTTTTCCAATCCAAACAACTCCAATATGGCCGGAGCTAAATTGATATGAGAGACGGGCTGCTCACTCACGAAGCCCGCCGTAATACCAGGTCCCTTAATAAAGAGTGGAATGTGTGCAATTTCCTCATAGACTGCTGGACCTTTGCCATTAAGGCGGTGGGACTGTAAAAAATCACCATGATCCGAGGTATAGATCACAGTCACATCATCTCCGACAAACTGGTCCACTGCATTAAGCACACGACCAATCTGTGCATCCACAAAGGAGTTGCAACCAAAGTAATAGGGATTGCAAATCCGCACATTCTCTCTACTCTGATACAGGCACTTCCCTGCCCAGGCTTTCTGATAATCTGGTTTGTCCTGAAGTGTATCCTTCACATTTTCAGAACAGGGAAACTCATATTCTAGGTACTTTTCCCAATATTCACGAGGGCAGAGAAATGGATCGTGCGGTTCATCATAGGAAACACACAACAAGAAATCTTCCTCCTGTCCATGTTTTTGGAGAAACTGCACTGCTCTGTCCGTACAACGGTGTGCGTAAGTGAACTCGGAGGGGATATCATCTGTCTCCATTGTAGAAGTCTGACGGGAGGCATATCTTTCTTCCGGCGTAAGTTCTTCCAAATAATTTCTCATATCGTACCAGTAGGCTGGATCCCAACCGTCCGGACATCTTCCAAGTCCAAAATAATCGCCGCCATCTAGGTGCCATTTACCAATGTACGCCGTATGAACACCATGATCTCGTAAACGTTGCCCAATGGTGTGGACATCGGACGAAAGTGCAACAGAATTAGTCCAACTGTTGCAAGAATGAGGGTATTGACCGGTGAAAATTGCTGCACGTGCCGGTTGACATACAGGCTGCGTTGTATATGCCTGCGTAAACCGTGCCCCTTGGGAGGCAAGGCGGTCCAGACATGGAGTTTCCAAACCGGTATGCACATTTATGTTAACCATGTCATATCGTTGTGCGTCCGTCATGATAAAAATTACTTTGGCCATCTTTGTAGCCCTCCTGTGTCCAAAATAGAAGTATATTACTATTTCAAGAAATTGCTTCTGCGGTCAATCGGTCTGAGATCATATCTTAATTCATTCAAATGGGTAATTCTTAAGGTGGCAAGATTGATGTCTGTGTGCATAGCTTGTGGAAAAAGAGTGCATTCGCCGGGACAAGGCGGCCGCCTGTTTCAGTCTGGGGTAAGCATATTCAAAAAATGTACGATAACTATCACAATAGTAATTGTGCGGTTCGGTGCTTGTGATATAGTCCCGACGGCAGCCACCACGGCAAAGAGGATACCAACGACAGTTTTTACAGCGTTGCGGTTTCTCAAGGGAGTCTTCAATAAAGCGAATGGCACGGCGCTGATGATCCATTTGTTCCACGGAATCTGTGTTGAGATTGCCTAGACGAAATGAATCAAGTGCATAGAAATCGCAAGGGAAAACGCTTCCGTCTGCTTCTACAAGATAGTGGATGTTGCAATGTCCCACCATGGAACAGCTTTCCGGAGGCAAGCCTTGCATAATTTGCAAGAGATTATCGAAGTAACGGATAGATACTACAAATCCGCGACTGAAATCCTGATACCACAAATCGAATAACTTTTTTAGGAATTCGCCATATGCCTGCGGCGTGAGAGAGTAATCGTTTTCGCCGCGCGTTGCTTCAAGAGCATCCATGCAGGGAATGTACTGATGGTACAGCCACCCATTCTTTTTGTAAAAGCCATAGATTTTTGTAATGTTTTGTGCAAGCTGTGCGGTTACAACTGTCAGAATATTGAACTCGACTTGATGCGAACGCATAAGCTGCGCGGCGTGTAAAACAGAAGAGAAACTTCCCTTTCCATCCGGCTTTAAGCGATAGAGATCGTGAGTTGTTTTTACACCATCTAAAGAAAGCCCAACCAAAAAATGATTCTCAGAGAGAAACTTACACCACTCATCGTTAAGCAGTACACCATTCGTCTGCAAAGCATTGGTGATAGTAAGGCCTGGGCAAGCGTGTTTTTTTTGTAAAGAAACCAGGTGTTTAAAAAAATCGAGGCCAGCCAAGGTGGGTTCTCCGCCCTGAAATGCAAACGAACAACTGCGTTCTGCGGCGTTCATGAAAAGAGCAACTGCGTTTTCTAGTACCTCGGGTTTCATAATTCCATAATTAGGAGTTGCCCGGAGCGAAGCTTCGTTTGCGTAAAAACAATATTTGCACCGCAAATTACAACTGGAACTGGCGGGTTTGATCATTACGCTAATGGGGGGCATTTGTTTCCTCTCCTTTTAATTTTCTAAATTGGGACAAACGCTCCTTATTGGAGGTGGTGTTTCATTTTCTAGGTAATTGACGATATCCGAGGAGCAACGAACATTCTGTGGGATCGGCCATGGATTACCGTCGCCTACTTTATCCCAGATAAGCGCAGGTCCAGCGGTACTTACAGCACAGCAACAGGTAATCTCAGACATATCGGCGAGGTGGAACGGCTGCTTGTGATGATTGATGAGCTAAAGATACCACTGGATGAAATGGGAGATATGGAAACTGGTGATTTCAGAGAATACTTTTCTGAGTAAGCCAAAAAACCTGAGAGACATGGCAGTTGCTGCCTTGTCTCCCAGGGCTTTTTGTTTTACATCTTAATCAGAACCTAGGCTCTCCGTGAGGGGACCTATCCTCCTCAATTAAAGTTTAGCCCAAGAAATCACTATGCCCATTTCTCTTATGGACCTAACAATCGTATCAGGTTTTTTATTGCTATATGTCAGTTTCGTTCAGCAGTTGGGCAGCTCGACGTTGGACAAACAGTTCACCGGGGTACGGCCAGGAATCAGGCGAGCACCGTCGGAATAGCCTTCCTCCGAATCCTTCAGCTCCTGAATCAGCAGATTGCGCAGATATGCGATCCGCTCCTGCTTGTCCGGGTCATGGATGGCGTTGTGAGTCTCATCCGGGTCGTGGACCAGATCGAAATACTGTTCCTCGTTCCGTTCGTTCAGCCAGATGAATTTGTCAGTTCTGGTCACGATGAACTGGCTGGACCAGCGATTGAAGGCGAAGGTGTGCTCCCCGTGGATGTATTCCCGATCCAGCGGATGCAGCATGCTGCGCCCATCTAGATGAGCGGGAATCGGTGTGCCCGCCAGCTCCAGCAGGGTGGGCATCACATCCCGCAGTTCCACCAGCGAATCGTCGGTGTGGCCCCGGGGGCCGATGTACCGCTCCGGCCCGCTGATAAACATGGGAATGCGGGCGCTGCCGTTATAAGGCAGTGCTTTACGGCACCAACCATGGTCGGATAGCATCTCCCCGTGGTCGGAGGTGAACAGGATCACGGTGTTGTCCATCAGCTTGTGCTCGATCAGCGCCTGAATGATGCGGCCGATCTGGTGGTCCAGATGGGTGATGCAGGCGTAGTAGCCGATCTGCTGCTGGCGGATAAGCTCCGGGTCTTTTGGCCCGGTGCAGGAATTGAACACCATGCCCCGCTTTTCCAGCATGGCGGTGTCGTCCCAGTCGCCCTTTACCGGCGGCCGCAGGTCCTTGTCCTTATACAGGTCGAAGTAATACTGGGGTGCGTCATAGGGGGCGTGGGGCCGCACGAAGCTAGCCATCAGGAAGAAGGGCTGGCGGGGGTCCCGGCGGCGCAGAAAGTCGATGCTCCGGCTGGCCACCCAGTTGGTGGGGTGGTATTTTTCTGCATAGGGCCAGGGGCGGGCGGTCCAGCCGTTGCAGTCCATCCCGGTGTCGGTCACGTCCACATCCGCGCCCAGCTCGCTTTTCAGCCAGTGGAAGTAATCGTCCGCGATCAGCTGGTTTTCGCTGTATTCCACATTCGGAAAGCGGTATTCATGCAGGTAGCCGTCGTGCAGCTCCACGTTGTGGAAGCCCAGATAGTTGCGCAGGGGATGCACATGCATCTTGCCCACGCACTGAGTGTAGTACCCGGCCTTGCTCAGTTCTCCGGCCATGGTGCAGCCGTAGTTCCAGTCTACCCGGTCCTGATAGCCCACCTTTCCGGTGTGGCGCTGGCTCAGACCCGTGTGCAGGATAGCACGGGCGGGTACGCAGGTGGGACAGGCAGACCATGCATTAGGGAAAAAGACACCGTCGGCCGCAAGGGAATCCAAATAAGGGGTTTTCACATCTGGATGTCCGGCATAGCCCAGGCAGTCTCCTCGCTGCTCGTCAGTCATGATTAGAAGAATATTGGGACGGTCTGTCATAGTGTTCTCAACCTTTCCAAGACAGGCGGCAGGGCAGGCTATGCCCTCACCGCGATAAAGAAGTGGCCGCCGCCGGGAATTCCCGAGGGCGGCCACCTAAAAGCGAAATCAGTTCAGGGCCGATCAAATCTCATACCACTTGATCTCGTTGGCGTCCATATCCAGCTCGAAGCTGGTGCCGTCGCCCTTGTAAACGGTGGTATGCTGGGGCTCGTAGGTGTTGTTCACCACGCAGTATTTGCCGTTCTTCACGTAGGCGTGTACCTCCACGTTGAAGTTGGAGGAGAACCAGCGGTGCAGGTTGTCCTCGTCGTGGGCACTCCACAGGATGGAGCGATACAGCATACGGCTGTTCTCGAAGCTGTAGGGCAGACCGCTGATGTAAACGGTACGGCCGGCGCCGAACTCGTTCACCGCCATCTGCACCTCCTTGTCCTTCTGGACCAGGATCTGGGTGCCTTCCAGGGCGTAGATGCTCTTCTTGCCCTCGCCGAAGTCCACCTCCTTGGTGGTGTCGGCCAGGATGAAGTGATCCCGGTGCTCGTCCCAGTTGTACTTATCGTAGTTCAGGGTGAAGCCGGTCTCCTTCTCCACACCCATCACGGTGGCCAGCTGCAGGTAGTGGCCCTGGTACTGGTGGCCGGCAGGCTCGCCCACGCCGATGAAGCCGCCGCCGTTGTAGATGAACTGCTTGATGGCGGAAGCGATCTCCGGGTCCTCCCACACAGCGCCGCCGGTGTGAGCGGTGTCGCCGTCACCCACGTTGATCAGCACGTCAATGGAATCCAGCAGCTTCGGATCGGCCTTGATGTCGTCGAAGCTGATGAACTTCACATCGAAGGGAGCGCCGCTCAGCGCCTCGATCACGCCAGCGTAGCTGTAGTTCTGCTTCTGGTACAGCGCATGGTGCACCATGTGGCAGCCCCAGCTGCGGGCCTTGCCCCAGCTGTTCAGCACAGCCACGGTCTTGACGCAGTAGGCAGTGGTGCCCTTGGCGTTCTCGTACAGCTCACGGAACTCGTTGCAGACGCTCTCGATGTAATCCACGAACTCGGGGAAGTCCAGCGCCAGCTTCAGGTAGCCGCCGTAGCCGATGCGGTCCACGGGCTTGCGCAGGATGGCGCGGCGGGCGGTCACCCAGTTCTCCTTGGCTTCCTTCACCGGGTCGCCGCCCTCGTGGAAGGTATCCGGGAAGAAGTAGGGCAGGAAACGGCCCTCGGTGTACTTCACGCCGGGGATGTCGGAAATCAGGCGCAGGGTGGAGCCGTTGCCCACGCTGCCCACCACGGCGTCCAGACCGATGGTCTTGAACTCGTCCATGAAGGGCTCGGTGCCGATGAAGTGGTCGCCCAGGAACATCATGGCTTCCTTGCCCAGCTCATGGGTGATGTCCACCATCTCCTTGGCCAGCTTGGCAACCTCGCGGCGCTGGAAGGCCTGGAAGTCCTTGAACTCCTTGCTGGGCACCCGGTACTGGTTGTTGTAGTAGCCCTGGTCGATGATGAACTCGGGGCGGAACTTGTAGCCAACTTCCTCCTCAAACTGCTTGAGGATGTAGGGGGAAACGCTGGCGGAATAGCCGTACCAGTCCACATACTTCTCACGCTTCAGCTCGTCGAACAGCAGGGTGAACTGATGGAAGAAGGTGGTGTAGCGGATCACGTTCACATAGGGATGGTCGGCAATGAACTTGCGCAGGCGCTCCATGGTGAACTTGTGGGTCTTGGGCTGGCGCACGTCGAAGGTGATCTGGTGCTCGAAGTTCTGCCAGTTGTTGGTCACCGCATTGTACATATGTACGGGGTCCCAGATCAGGTAAGCCAGGAAGCTCACGGTGTAGTCGTGGAAGGCGGCGGGAGCGGCGATCTCCACACAGCCGGTGGCTTCGTTGTAGCTCCACTGCTCCACGGGCACCACTTCACCGGTGGTGCGGTCGATCACTTCCCACCAGCGCTTGATGTCGTCGCGGGTGTTCACCTGCATCAGCTCATCCGAGATGCCCTTCATCAGGGGGATGCTCAGCACATCGCCGGTGGCGGTGTAGAAGCCGGTCATGATGTAGCACTGCTGCACCTCATCCGGGTTGGCCTTGGCCCAGGCGTTGTCCTTGCGGGTGGTGTAGTAGGTGGAGTAGATCTTTGCACCCACCTGGGTCAGCTCTTCGGGGAATTCGGTGCCGTCACAGTCACGGATGGCGTCTGCGCCCCAGCGCTTCAGAATGTCGATGGTCTCCGGCACGATGTCCAGGTTGGTGGGAATGGTTACCCGGCCACAAGTGGGGCTCTTTTTTTTATCCATTTGTTTTTCCTTTCTATTCGGTGCATGCCTACTGTCTCAGATTTCGCCCTGATCCACGCCAATGGAAATTTGCTTTGTCAGTACATTACCAAAAAAATCATATGCACAAGTATCTGGAACTTCAATTCCGGCATTTCTGGCCAGGCTGTCAGTTGTCAGTCGATACCCGTCGAGAGTATCTAAAGCTGTTCCGTCTGCTCCACCTGTGCCGCCAGTTCCGGGAGCTTTCAGACCATGTGTGCCAGAAAGATTACCGTTTCCAGAAGGTACATTTGTAAAGCCGCAGAACAGATTGTTTTGATACTGAGTTACATCTTCAAACCAGTTCTGCTGTACAGGAGCATCTCCTGCCGAAACAAGGATGTTGTTTTGAATTACCGTTGGTCCAACGAACTCGCTGTTGGTTGCTAGGAATGGAACACCCGGTTTCATATAAAAGATATTATTGTAAATGTATGCTACTGGACTGTCTGCCGGCAAAATCATGGCCCGATCATCATTTTGACTGATATTATAGCGGAACACAGTGTTTACAGCTTCAACGCCACAGACCATCAAACAGCCGCCTTCATTATCGTGACTGTAATTGTATTGATAGATAGTGCCATCGCTCCAGTCCGCATCAAACGCCTGCCCATCTTGGTTTTCACCTCCATGATAACGAGTGTGAAATACCTCATTAAACTGGAACAGGGCATTTTTGCACTTCCAGGGCCACACTGCTGCCGCAACACGCCCAAAATCACTTTGTGCGTAATCTGTTTTATTGATTTGCCGGCCAGCTCCGTCCGAAACGTTGTATTCGATCAGGGGGCGGTCGCAATACATCGTGGTGATTGCATCTCCGCCAGGATCTTTCACATAATTGTTTCGGATGCGCACTCGAGTTGCACCATAACGCATTGCAACCTCATCGGAGATCTCAAGGGTAGTAAACTTCTCGCAATAAGCAGTATAAGCTACAGCGATGCCCCAGCGATATACATCCTCCAGATAACAACCCTCGATCAAAATATCATCGTATCGGGAAATGCCGGTGGCTGCCTCATCTGCAGGTTTAAATGCAGTGAAGTAGATTCCACCGTTATTCATGTGCTTATCATAAACATTTCCGTGAATATGGCGGATATCCAGCTCCCGCAAATGAATGTGATGAAGGGTGCCAGCGTTCTGCGCTACGACTGCCACACCGGTGCGGTTCATCGCATCAATGCCATTGTAGACCGCATCGAACGGAAGTCTCCGATTTGAAACAGCAATGTGGCTGATCTCTATCCCATCGCAATCATACAGCAGAATCGAACTGGACACATAGCCCCGTCGACGGTGTAACGGATTGTCCAGTTCAACACCATAATCCTGAAACCATAGCCCACTGCCGTTAGTTTGGATACAAGGTAAGGGGCCATTACCATAAGCATCAATCACGATTGGAGCCTGATCACTGCCGTGGACATTCTTCAGATGTAGAGCTTCACCACAAAAAACACTGCCGCGTTCTAGAAGAAGGCGGTCACCCGGTCCAAAGGATCGGGCGACCAACGCCTGAAGGCTTTGAAACGGCTGCTCCGGGCTGAGGCCGTCGTTGGTATCGTTGCCGCAGACTGCACTGCAATAATAGGTTACGGGAACATGAGCTTCCTCAATATTACTGATTGTTTTCATATCTTCACTCATTTCAAACATTAAATACCAGTCTTTTCAAATACTGAACTGGTGACACAGAGTATTTGCGGTGACGATCTCACCGTACGCTTCGCGTCCGGGCGTGCGCCCATCCAGCGCCACGATGCCGCTGTACGGCAGATACGCCTCATCCAGTTCGGTTAGAGTTTCCAGTGCACCGCGCTCATACAGAGTCAACCTCTGGCACAGCGCCCGGCAGCGGCCGCTCAAGCCACCCAGGCGCAGATCCAGCACTTCCAGCCCTTGGCCCTTGCACTCCTGCCCCCACACCAACACCGTAGCGCTGTGCAGGGCATCCACTGCTTCGGCCAGCTGCATCAGCGCCGCCGAAGCTGCATGCAGCCCAGAGTGCTTCTTCGTGCGCCAGGCTTCATGCAGCTGGTGAGATGTCGTACAGCGCAAAGCAAGTACCGTGGCCAGCGAACGATACATTTCCATGATATCTCTGAAATGGGGGTCGCACATGACGGCAGCCGTCTTTTCGTATTCCTTCGCCAGGCCCTGGTAGTGAGCAGCAAGACGCGGCACATCCTTTGTGATTGCCGGCAGAAACAGTTCACTGGCAATATCACCATATAGCAAGAGCTTATGAGGGATCAGTGCCTCCAGGTTCGGCTCAGGACGGTCAGGAATCCGATCCAGCTTTTCAATGCTTTCGTAGACGGTTAACGACGCACCGCTCAACAAGCGGCAGCAGGCATCGGTCTGACTGGGGTCGGCACTGCCAAAACGCAGCAGCCCATACAATGCCAGCCCCGGAAGCACTGTGGCCAACGGAGTTTCATCGCCATCATCACCCCACAGCGTGACCATAATTTCTTCAACGCCCATGTCACAACAGGCCTGTGTTGCCATGATCGCATCCCGGAAGCTTTTGCTCAGGCAGGGGACCCATCCGCCCCACTTCCATACACCGCCGGCAAAGACCACATTCAGGCAGCCGCGACGGCGCAGCTGTTTTTCATAATCTTCCTGCTCGTCGTGGTAATAGTCCCAATACACGAATCGAAGATTTTGGGGATACTGCTTTTTCTCATCTTCCGTAACCGGAGCACTGTCTCCGTAATAATCCATCAACGGAGTGTGGTCTCGGAACAGCATATCATCCCAGATCATAGGCTGCAATCCGTATTTATCACACAGGGTGCACACTGCTTCCAAATGTTCTCTCAGGATATCCCGGTGATCGCGCCAGCCCTTGTGGAATCGGTAGCGCCCCGTGCCAAGGCCGACCGCTTCATCCATTCCAAGATGAATTCTGCGGCTGCGGAACGTTTTGCTGAAATGAGCGATCATCGCCTCCACCAACTCGATTGTACCCGGTTCGCTAACCATCAGATTATCCACCGTATCTCGCACAGGGTGCAGATATTTCCAGCGAATTGCAGTGCGCAGATGGGCCAGCGTCTGGATGCAGGGAATCAGCTCCAGCCCAAGACTTGCTGCAAAATCGTCCAGTTCCTTTTGTTCCGCCACACTGTACCGGCCACGTCGGTATCCGAAATAAGGGTAGCCCGGCAACTCATATGTATCCTCCATATAAAGGTAGCAGGCGGAATATCCCATAAAAGCCAGCTGGCACAAAAACCGCTTGAGAACCGGCAGTTTATAAACGGAGTTACGGGATACATCCAACATTGCTGTCAGCTCCCGCACACGGGGAGTGAGACGCTCAGTGACCTTATCTCTCTGCGTCATTGATCGACCAATCAGCATCAGCGCATCGGTCACGTTCGCGCACTCCAGCACGATCTCATTGTCTGTGCGCCGCCAACTCATTTCACCTGAGGGTTCTTTCCAGAACACAGTGACTTTGAGTTCCTTCTCATCTGTATAGAACGGCATCCAGCGGCACAGATGTGCAAGGGCTGTGTTCAATTTTGAGTCGTTTGCTTTAATATTCATTTTTGTACATCCTCATAGGAGTGCGAAGAAAAGACATCAGCCCTTGATTCCACCGGCAGTGATACCACTGATAATGGTTTTGGACAGGCACAGGAAGATAATCAAAGTGGGCAGGAATACAATAACAACTGCTGCGAACAATCCGCCCCAGTCGCCGGAATACTGCATGGCTGTGAGCACACTTTTCAGGCCCGGGCCAACCGACATATTCTTTTCCGAAGATGCGAAAATCAGCGACATGAAATATTCATTCCAGATGTTCATGAAATTGAAAATGCCAACCGTTACCAATCCCGGCTGCGCCAGGGGCAGCATAATTCTCCAGAAAGTCTTCATCGGAGAGCAACCATCGATTGCGGCAGCCTCTTCATAAACGCGCGACAAACTGCTAAAGAACGAAATCAGGAAAGTAGTGGTATATGGAACCTGCATGCCGATATAGATGAAGATCAACACAATCTTGGATCCGGTCAGATTAGTGCGGGTAGCCAGAGAAAACAGAGGCATAACGATCATAATCTGCGGCAGACTCATCGCGGTAACAAAACTACTGCGCACAAAACGATTTCCGTGAAATACAAATCTGCCCAAAACATAGGCCGCAGGCGCACTAATTGCCAAGGAACCGATCATCGTGCAAGCGGAATACAGCAGCGAGTTCATAAAATAGATTGAGATATTATTCGCTGTCCATGCATTCACATAGTTTTCAAAGTGAAGACCAGTAGCGAATTTCAGCGTTTCACCCCGCATGATCTCCGCTGAGGTGGAAAGGCTGGCAGCCACAATCCACAGCAGCATTCCAATCGTAAACACACACCAGATGCCAACAATCAGATGACCAGGCAGCATACGGAACTGCTCTTTTGCATCCAAAGCACCGTGAGAGGGTTTGGTCGTTTTCGTTCTATTCTTTTTCATCGTTATCCCTCCTTTACAACTCCACATCATCGTCCTTAACCAGACGATTGATCAGGAAGAAAACAATCAGAACCGTGAGCGCCATCAGCACACCTACGGCAGCTCCAAGCGCAGCATTTCTTTGGGTATTACCCTGAGTGCCGAATGTAATATTATACATATATACAAAGGGGGTTATAGTGGTCAACTCGCTGGCCAAAGGGGCGCTCCACATCTGAGACCAAACAAAGAAACCTACAACGCCAATGGTCCAAAAGGTCAGACATGTTTTGATCACACTACGCATCAGCGGCAGAGTAAGGGCAAAGAACTGTTTTACTTTGCTGGCCCCATCAATAGTAGCTGCTTCGTAGATATCTGCAGGAATCCGCTCGATACCACCCATGAAAATCAGCATATAATAACCCACTGAACCAAAGCAAAATGCTATCAGAAGGGACCAGAATTTGATGCTGCCGTTCATGTAATCGGTTTTTGCAAGATCCGAGTTGAACAGCTCGAAAAAAGTGTGCAGGAAACCAAAACGCTTGTTAAAGATTGCGGTAATCCACATTGTGGACATTGCAACTGCATTGATAATGTTCGGAATATAAACAACCGTTTTATAGAACGTCTTTCCGCGTACGCCACTGGTCAAAATCGCAGCAAACAGCATCGAGATGACCATAACAATGATGCCGCCCCAAAGCCAAATCTTGAGCATATTGAACATGGCATCATAGAAAATGGGGGTGTTGATCAGCGTTATATAATTTTCCAAGCCTGCGAAAGTCCAAGTGTTAACAGCATCGCTGACTCCTTCCACATGGAAAAAGCTCATCGCAATGGTACGGCACAGGGGATACAGAAAGACCATCAGGAACATAAATAGTGCCGGGGTAAGAAAGCACACGATCATTTTTTTATTGTTCCTCAAGAGATATCGTCTCCTTTCAAAAAAAAGGGAGCTCTGATCAAAACAAAAGAGCTCCCTTCCTCATAGCCTGATCAGCCAAACAATCACTTTGCTCAACCAACAGGCAGCATTATTCGGTTACGGCTCACATACCAGCCAACTGAGAAACAAACTCGTCCGGAGTAATCTCCATATTACACAGCTGGTCAACGCCCTGCTGGATGTAATCCTTGTAGTTGACATTTTCCTGCAGACCAACAGCCCACAGATAAGTCTTGGTCATATTCTTAAAGTAGGGTTCAGCACCAGCCACAGAAGCAGGCCACTGGGTGTTGGCAGTATCAGAGGGGATAGCGGAAACTGCTTCTGCCATTTTCAGGTCGTTCTCACCGGTAACAACAGACATGATAAAGTCGAACGCTTCCTGCTTGTGCTCGCTCTTATCAACGATACCGAAGCCCTGAGCGCCAACCATGGAAGCCTCAATGCCATCAACGCCGCCCTCTACCTCGGGCCAGGGGAAGAATCCCCAGTCGATCTCGGCGCCGGTGTTCTGAGCGATTTCGTTGGGAACCCAGGAAGCCTGCAGCAGCATTGCGGATTCGCCGTAACCCAGCTCGTTCGCACCGTCAGGGGCCTTTGCAGGAGCATACTCGGACATGTAGCCGTTGGAGAACAGCGAGTAGATATCCTCGGCAGCCTTCTTCACTTCAGGAACCTCGGCCCAGCTCTTGTTCTCAACAACCTCAAGCAGAGCATCCTGACCGATATAACGAGCCAGCTGATAACCCATCAGCAATGCAGTGCCGTCGCCCTGGTCACATGTCATGGGATTCACGCCGCTCTCCTTCAGCTTGGCGCAAACTTCCAGCAATTCGGGGAAGGTTTCCGGGGTTTTTTCAATGCCGGCAGCCTCGAACATTGCCTTGTTATACCACACGCCAGTGGTGTAGGGCTGGTAGGGGATAACCTTCAGCACACCGTCATTGTAGCTCTTGGCAGTGTCGATAAGGATGGGCAGGGCGTGCTCTTCAAAGCCGGAAGCAGCCACCATGTCGGTCAGGTCTGCGCAGTACTTGCCAGCCTGCTGAGCAACGTAAATGTAGTCCTGATCAAAGAAATCGATTTTTTCGCCAGCATCCAGAGCTGCGCCAACCAGCTTCTTAACATCGCGACCCTTCCATTCGATGTTGATCTTGATGCCTGTTTTGGCCTCATAAGCATCAGCTGCTTCCTGAATGACCTTGGCCTGGCCTTCGGTGGAGTTCCACATGGACCAGTAGGTCAAGGTGGTGTCACTGGTAGCAGCAGCACTACCGGATGCAGGAGTGCTATTAGTTGCACCACCGCAGGCGGTCAGCAGCATTGTTGCAGCGGCTGCGCCACACAGCACTTTCAAAAAATTACCCTTTTTCATTTGTTTCCTCCTTTGTTTGTGTGAGGGGATTGCTTATCGTGCCCCTAGTATAGCATCTTGATTTGAGAAGCAAAACATGTTATATTGACCTTATAGTTATGCAAATTGAACCTTCAAAAGGAGTTTTCTGCAAGATTATGTATGAGCGTTTTAACTTAGATAACAATATTGTGCAAAACAATTTACAGCTTCTATATGTTACCTGTTATCGATATGAAAAGCAGTGGCATGGTACCCGTCATGCCCATGACTTCGTGGAAATCTTTTTCTGTGTCGGCGGTAACTGCGAATTTCATGTGCGTGATAAAATGTTTATTGTGCAGCCCCAGCAGGTTGTTATTATCAATCCAGATGTAGAACATGTGGAAAAAGCTATTCCGTCTGTCCCTGTGGAATGGGTCGTGTTGGGGGTAAAAGGAGTTCGCAGTAATTTGCTCAACGATGCGGATGGTTACTATCATGGGGACTTTTCACTTGATGGAAATGCAGTGGTAAACCTTTTGGTCGATCTTGTCACAGAATTGCAGAATAAACAGAAAGGATATAACGAAGCCTGCCTTCGAATCGTCCAATTACTCCTGATCCATATATCACGTGTTTCTAATATTAGTATTGAACAGGAACGCACACAAACGGACCGACTCCACAGTAGCATTGCTTGGGTGAAACAATATATTGATGATAATTACACACATCCCCTAAATCTTGAGCTCCTTTCGGAAAAAATCGGGTTAAATCGATTTGGACTGATACGAGAGTTTAAAAAGCGTTATAGTATAACGCCTATTGAGTATATGCTTAGTTGCCGCTTTCGTGAGGCGAAATTTCTGTTAGAGACTACAAATCAGAGCATTGCCTCCATTAGTCGTGATCTGGGGTTCAGCAGCAGTAACTATTTTTCGCAATATTTTCAGAAGAGATTTGGGATGACCGCCTCAGCATATCGGGAAATATGTCGCAACAAAAATAGCACTATGATAGAGTAAGTCATAGTAACTCTATGTGTTTCAATACCCCAGCTTACTCCGCCGCTGGAATACCAGCAGATTCTCGTCCGGCTCACTGAGCTTTACTCGCGGGAGAATACCCCGTTGGTGCAGGCAGAACTGCTGAATACTATGTTGGCCAGCCAGTCCACTAACCTGCCCAGAAAGAGACCTGATCTGTGGCCGCGACCAAAATCTGGCTGGTGAGGGGCCGTCTGGATTCCCTCATCCGATATGCCGAAAACGAAGAAAAACGAATGCCGGACCTGACGAGTCTGGTTCCGGCAAAGGACGATCTGGCCGAGAAGCTCCAGTACGCAGCTAACCATTCCAAAACAACACAGGATCGCCAGCTGTTTGTAAGCGGAGTAAACAGCCTGTCCGAGATCGCCTGCCAGCAGATGGAGCTGACCAAACGACAGTTTGGCGACACAACAGGCATTGTCGCATTCCATGCCTACCAGAGCTTTCCGCCCGGAGAAGTAACCCCGGAAGACTGCCCGAGAAGATTTCCAACCATCGCTCACCCCATCCGGCCATGTGAGAGGATCTGCGCCAATGGGAGCAGATTGAAGCCCAGTTGTATCTGCTGGAGCAAACTCGGGAGGAAGTGGGGCAATTCATTACGCAGAAAACCGAGGAGCTGTAAACTCTGGAGACTCGCGCACTCACTGTCGCAATCGGCTGCGCCGTTGCTGCGATCCGACGGAATGCGACCACCTGCATGCCGAGAAGGACCAGCTCGCCGAAAATCTGTGCGGTACGAAAAAAGCTACACAACACACAAAAATCTTGCCCCGGGCAGACCGGATGAGGGAAAGAATTCAATTGATGGTGGAGCATGATCAGAGAAATGAATGAAGTTGCAGTTGATAATGACCATTATGTGGGTGTCCGCATGATGTGAGGCAGAGAGAAATCATAGAATTAAGTCGCCATCGTTAAGGCCCTGTTAAAAGGAAATGCGGATCTCTTCTTGATCCAAAATATCGTCCGTGTCCCTTTGAGGCTATTTTAATATGGCAAAAGCCGTCGGTCCATGAAGAAGATTAGCTTCCTTTCATGGATCGGCGGCTTTTACTTATAGGGTTGAAAAGGATTCTCTCCAGAAAAAGCGAAAATTTTGAAAGTCTAACGTTCGATGCGAAGAATGTTTTACTCCGCTGATGGTTCTTCCGTAACGCTCAGATCCTCGAAATCTTCCGGGGAGTTTTTGAAGCAGCGGCGAAGGTATTCGTGTCCGCCGTCCACTGCGACGGTTTTGCAGGAGCAGAATTTGAAATCGTGCACGGTTTCCGATTCAATCACATCTCCGCAGAATTTGCACCGGATGGCATTTCGGATAATCTTTTTCATTTCAGTTCCTCCATGAAGGTCAGTGTCGTTCAATCCGTTTGCTTTCCCCTCTTCTTTTTGGCCCATTCCGTTTTCTTGCGATTCCATACATCGTCGAAATGGTCGGTCAGCAGCTGCTCGAATGCCGCGGCGTCGAAGTCTTCCCCTTCGGCCGAGAACTGCTGCACCAGCGGTTTCACCTCTGCGCGCCAGCATTTCATCACCTTGCTGCGGCGCTCGGCGGTAAGCCCTTCCACCCGGGAAAGGCCGGTGTTGAGCCGGTTGCCGATTTTGGTATAGAGCTTCAGGGCCGGATTTTCCCGTTGGCTCTGTTCCGCCGCCTCGTCTGAGGCGGCTTTTTTGCAGGTGCATTTCCCCTGATTGGGGGCTGTCCGGCTGCAATATTTTGCGGTGCCGCTGAAGGGCACGAACGGCTTCCCACACCGCTGGCAGGGGCGGACGGTCTGGTGCTGGGCGCACATCTGCACGAATTCCGCCATCACCACCGAGGTGAGACAATCTGCCACCAGATAGGAACGGCTGGCGATGTCCGGATGCTTTCGGGCTTTCGGATCTTCTTTCGGCATGGACAGCCGCCCCAGCATTCGCATGTGGAGCTTTTCGTACAGCCGGTTCCCTTCCACTGCGGCCCGATGGTTTGTAATCAGCGCATCTCCATAGCGGTAATCTGCCGGTTTTTCCGGGTCGGCGTCCGCTGCGGCCAGTGTGTATTCCACCAGACTTGCAAGAGATGGTTGAAAACTTGCCAGTTGCTTCAGCTGACCGGCCAGCAAAGAAAGCGAGGTATACGCGGCGGCACTCAACTCCCGGTCATCCATGTCGGCATAACTCACCATGGTTGCATCCGGCTTGGGCCAGCAGACCAGGTACCGTTCCACACACTCGCTGGACTGTTCCAGCGCATAGCAGAGCTGGATCTCCTGCTGAAGAATCCTGCCGAATCCATTTTCCGCAACCAGACCCTGCTCTTCCGGCGTCAGGTTGTGGAACCCCAGCTTTTTCAGCATCTGGTGGTAAACGTCCGAGGCAGCCTGGGTGCAATACCGCTCCAGCAAGGTCTGCATGGTCGGATAATCCCCCAGCGCGGTTTGGATTTCCTGATACAGCTGGGCCAGCTGATAATAAAGGGCCTGCTCCGGATGCTCCAATGCCTGCCGGATGCTGCGGCCCGGTTGTTTCGGTTCTGGCTGGGGTTCCGCAGGGCGAGTCTCTTCCGGCGCTTTGGAGAACCGGCTGAAAAACGATCTGCGTTTTTTCGTCTCGGCAGCAGCGGGTTCAGCTGGTTCCGGAGGCTGGTAATTCCGCCAGTCCGTCTGTTCCAGCAGCTCCGCATTGACCGAAATCGCGCACCCGGAAAACTGCTGGAGCAGCGACTGGGCCTTCTGGTAGAATTCCTGCCAGGGCACATCCAGCCCGGCAAACACCAGATCGCCCAAAGCACAGGATTCTTCGATCCAGATCCGGGCCTGGTTGTGTTCCACATACTCTGGATCTTTCATGCTCTGCTGAATCTGGTTCATGACTTCGATTACAGATCTCCGTTCCCCGCTTCGGCGGGGTTCTTTTTTTGTCTGCTCCGGAGGCGGATCGCGGTGTATCAGGGTGGGCAAACACAGCTGTTTTTCCTGAAAACGGAACACAAAACTTGTGGACATCGTAAAATCCTCGCTTTTTTGAAAACCCAAAAAAATGGCTCAACAAAGCCACTTTTTCATGTGTATCGGCACAAATTTATTGTGTAATTTCAATATTACATGAATTCAAGATAACACATATAGCATTTTCGGTCAAGCCGTGGTATCTTGTGTTCACGGTACCTTGACAACTGAATATCCATGTTCCCCAATAATCCGCGTTCCCGTCGCGGCCGCGCAGTCACGCAGGGCCTATCATCCTGCCCGCTGCACGGCGGGACGGGTTCGTGAAATTTAATATTAATGGAGGTGACCCCCACGAACGACCAAGAAATCCTCTGCTTTGCAGACATTCCAACCGAGGAGGTGAACTGGCTTTGGTATCCTTACATTCCCTATGGAAAAATTACAATCTTACAGGGCGACCCGGGCTGCGGCAAAACCATGGTGGCGCTGTCGCTGGCGGCAATGCTTTCCACCGGGGCTGCTCTCCCCTTTTCCCTGCAGGCAAACGAACCGATTACAATTCTTTACCAGACGTCGGAAGATGGAATTGCCGACACCATAAAGCCCCGTCTGGAGCGGGCGCAGGCAGACTGCACCCGCATCAAGATCATCGACGAGTCAAAAACGCCACTGCGTTTCGATGACACCCGGCTGGAAGCCGCCGTCCGGCAGGAAAAAGCCCGGCTTCTGATTCTGGACCCACTTTCCGCGTACATTGGCGAATCGGTCAGCATGAACCAGGCCAACGAGGTGCGCAGCGCCTTCCGCAGTCTGTACTCCATGGCCCAGCGCACCGGCTGCGCTGTTCTGATCGTAGCACACATGAACAAGATGAACGGAACCTCGGCTTTGTACCGCACCAGCGGCTCCATTGATGTGGCCGGCGCGGTGCGTTCCATCCTCACAGTGACCAAATACCGCAAGTCCCCCACCCAGCGAGTGCTGGTGCCGGTCAAGAGCAATCTTGCCCCCGCAGGCAATGGACTGCTGCTGGAGGTGACCGACCATGTGGAATGGCTCGACCAGCTGGAAGAAGCGGATGCAGACCAGCTGCTGAACAGCAATCAGGGGCCTGCTGCGCCCACAAAACAGCAGCAGGCGGAACAGGAGCTTTTGCAGCTGCTGCAAAATGGCCCGGTGAGCCACAAGGAGATCATCCTGCATTTTTCCCGGCAGGGCATCAGCAAACGGACTGTGGAACTGGCCAAGAGCAATCTGCCAATCAAGAGCATCCGAATCAAAGACGGCTGGCTGTGGCAGCTGGAAGAACAACCATGAAATCACACAGTGCATCATGCGAAGGCAGCAAAGACTGCTGACTCGTGCATTGTTGCGTTGTTGCAATAGAGGAACCATTGATGAAAAAGAAAGAAGTAAAAATCCGTCTGACCGAAGGCGAACTGGCCCGCCTGAATGACAATGTGGCCAAAACCGGCCTGTCCCGGGAAACCTATCTCCGCCTGCTGATCTCACACCGGGTACCGGTGGAACTTCCGCCCGCCGATTACCGGGTGCTGATGCGCCAGCTCCGGCAGATTCAGCTCTGCCTGATCAATGCCCCCGCACAGCTGGAAAACGGCACTGATCCCTTTGCCCTGCAAAACATCTTGCAGGCTCTGGACCACACCCTGCTGGCGATGCAGCACGCGGTGTTGCCCCGGCAGGCCATCCCCATGGAAAGCGAGGCGAACAACAATGCCTGACGCCGTGGTGGATTCCCGTTACATTGCCCTCAAGCTGATCGCCCTGCTGTATGAGCAGGGAGCCATCAACCGGGCGACCTACGAATGCGTCTGCGCCACCTATGGCGCACCGCCCTCATCCGAACAGTGAATTTGGATTTGTACATTTCTCAGGGAGAAAAAGCTGCGCTACAATGGGCGCATACAAAAGGAGGACAGTTCTATGAACAACATCAAACAAGACCGGGCCCGCCCGCGCAAGGTGGTATTTTACGGGCGGGTATCCACTGAACATGAGGCTCAGATTTCCGCGCTGGACAATCAGATGGAATGGTATCAGGAGCTGGCCTCCAGCCATCCCAACTGGATGGTGGTGGATCAGTATGTGGATGAGGGTATCACCGGAACGCAGGCGAAAAAACGGCCATCCTTTCTGCGGATGATCGAGGACTCCAAAAGCGGAAAATTCGACCTGATCGTCACCCGCGAGGTCTGCCGGTTTGCCCGGAACACGGTGGATACCCTTTCCTACACCCGGGAACTGGCCAAGCTGGGCGTGGAGGTTTACTTTGCCGCCGACGGCATCTGGACCATGGACAACGACGGTGAGCTCCGCCTGTCGCTGATGGCCACACTGGCCCAGGAGGAAAGCCGCAAGATCAGTGAGCGGGTGCTGGCTGGGCAGCGGATGAGCCGGGAAAAGAAGGTGCTGTACGGCAACGGAAATATTCTGGGCTATGACCTGGACAAGGCCAACAACACCTACGTCATCAACGAGGAGCAGGCCGAAACCGTGCGGATGATTTTTGAGCAGTACGCCACCGGGGACGGCCTGACCAAGGTGGCCAAAACCTTAATGGAAAAGGGGCGCAAGGACGGGGCCGGGCATGTGAACTGGGATGCCAGCAAGGTGACCCGGGTACTGCGGAAAGCCACCTATATGGGCTACTGCGTATACAACCGGTCCCGGACGGTGGATTATCTGGAGCATCGGCGGGTGAACAACACCGACGAGGACACCTATGTGATGGTAAAGGGGGATTTCCCCGCCATCATTGACGAGGAGCTGTGGTATAAGTGCAATGCCATCCGGAAAGGGCGCACCCGCCACCTGCTGGATGAAAACGGAAAGCCCCGCCGGTATGGCGGCACCATCGCAAAAAACGTGTGGGTCACCAAGCTGGTGTGCAGCTGCGGGGCAAAATTTCGCCGCTGTCTGTGGCAGACCAAGGCGGATGGCACCCAGACCTGGGGCTTTGAGTGTTACCGCCATACCAAGCGCAGCCTTCAGTTTTTGCAGCAGCACGGACTGCCGGAGGGACTCTGTGATTTAAAGGATTTTCCGGAGTGGAAGCTGGAGCTGATGGCGGTGAAGATCTTTGAAGCCGTGTGGGGCAGTCGCCGGGAGGCAGTGCTGGAGGCCTGTCGGATGCTGAGTGCCTGCTACCAGCGGGAGAACGCCGATCCGGCCAAGCTGAACGCGCTGGACAAACGCATCGACGGACTGAACGAAAAGCTGAACAACCTGATTCTGATGAAGGCGTCCAACCAGATCACCCTGAAGCAGTTTCTGGAACAGAGCAACGAGATCAGCGCCCAGCAGAGCCGGGTCACCCGGGAGCGGGAGGAGCTGCTGGCCCGAGAAAGCCAGGACGGCAGGCTGGACATCGACGCCATCGAGGCTTCCTTGTGTGAGGCGGTGACCTTCACCGACGGCAAGGTGAGCGAGTGGTTCATTCAGACCTTCGTGAAGAAGGTGGTTCCCATAGACGGCACCCGGTTTGCCTGGGTACTGGATCTGGCCCCGCAGCCCCAGACAGTTTTCTGCGAAGCCACCGGGCGAAAGGAATACCCCCGCATCTCGCTGGAAAGCAATTTATTCCCGGGCGCATGGCCCGACATACAAGACGAACCTCCCGACCGGCCCTTCCTGTTGGATCGGGAGGGAAACCCGAATGGGGACATATCAGCGGCAGAATTGGAACAGGGCAGGCTGCTATTAAAGGTTAAAAGGGAGTATACACCCCGCTTTTCCATCGTATTTTGATTCAGCAAACCGCCCCTTATATGGCTTGACAGCCATATAAGGGGCGGTTTCTTGTTTGTCTCCGCGGCGCCTGCGCTGTCCGGGCGCAGCGAAGCGTTCAGTATTTTTCCGGGATGCGGACGCTCGCCGCCTTATAAAAATTATAATTCTCCAGCATGTATGCTCTAGTGCGCTTTAAAACATGGCGATAACAATCTGCAATGCTGTCCGCAAAGGAAGCGGCGTCGCCTGCGCGCAAATATTGGACCGAGGCGGTAATCTGTTCGTTGAGGTCTTGAAGCGCCTGTTTCTTATCCTCATAGTAAGCAATGTAGTGTCCCCATTCCGTAAGGCGAAAGGTTTCGGCCAACACGATACGCAGGGGTTCCAATTCGATATGCTTTAAAATCGCCTCAACGATCTCAACAATACAAATGGAATCGGGCATCGCAAATTTTCCATCCAGCTCATCGAGTTCTTTTTCGGTAAACAGCGGCGCTGCAGAAAGCGCCGCGGGGTGGATGATCAGCACCAGTAATTGCAGTGCCTGAAGATACCGCATGGCTTCTTCTGTGCGCCGTGAGCTGAAGATCACCTGGCTTACCCGGGAAGAATCCGGCTCTATTACTACAGTTCCCTTCCCGTTCAGCGTTTTCACAAAGCCCCTTTGCTCCAGCTCCGCCAATGCCTTGCGGACCGTTGATACCGAAACGCCATACTGGCCCGCCAGGGCTTTTTCATGAGGAAGATACGTCCTGCGCGGATACTCCCCGCTGCCGATCTTCTGGTTCAGGTCGCTGATTATCCTCATATAAAAGTAATCTTTACCGCGCAGCGGCCGCCATGAAAATGCGGCTTCAGACGGCGGCGGACAATCTGGAGCAGTCTCCGCCAGATGCTTCAGCGTACATTCGATTGAACTTGTGAGCCTTTGATACAGGGCCGTCAGCCGGCCGTGCTTGACGACGGGGTCCGTATCTTTCATGATATCCATGATAACACTTGCAAACGGCACGGAGCCCCGGGGAAAAAAATCATAAAAGCAGGGGCATTGTTCTGTAAAGAACGTTAAATCGTGGTACAGTTCAAATGTTGAATAGAGGTCGCAGAGCAAAGGGCTTCCGCCTATTTTCAATACGTCCCTGTCGAAAGCAGAAAACGCACGCCAGCCGCCGGCTGCGACACCCATGCGCGATACGCGCATCGCCTGTTTATAATGGGGCATCATTTCCAGGCTGCAGTTTTGCGTTGCAAACACCAGAAGCGGCGGAAGGATCAAGGTCCATGTCCGGTATATCTGTACAAGCCCTTCTCTTTTTTTCAAAATATCCCGCAGTATATGCTCCGACCCTGGCATTTTCTCCCCGTCGAGGACGACCGGCGCCAAGCGCGGCTATATCTCGATCAGTCCATCTTTTTTCAACGCGTCAAAAACCCGGTTGACCGTATACCGGCTTACATGATATTGATCACAAAGCATCCTGGAAGACGGAAGGCTGTTTCCCGGAAGGACCTGGCCGTTTAGAATACGCTGTTTGACCTCATTGTATACAAATGAAAATTTAGTCTCCTGATGTTCCACGCTCCGTCTCCCCTTCCCGCATCTGTTTTAACCATTCCCTTTCGCCGCAGCTATTTTAAGGATATTATAACCCTTATATCCCTGCTTGTCAGGCCCAAAGGCCAAAGCTATTTGTATACCTTACCAATATCATTGTTGCTATGCCCTAAACTGTTCCTTTATACTAAAAAATAGAAATTCATTTGTGAAAGAGATTGGTTCCCAATGGAAAAGCAAAAAATCCTGATTGCAGACGATTCCGAAATGAACCGGGCGCTTTTGGTGGATATTCTGGAGGATCAATACGATATCGTCGAAGCCGATAACGGCGCGGCGGCAATTGATCTTCTCACACAGTGCGGCGGAGATTTTTCGCTTCTGCTTCTGGATATCATGATGCCCGAAATGGACGGGTTTGAGGTTTTGGCGTATATAAACAGATATCACCTGAACGATACGCTCGCCGTCATCATGATCTCTGCCGACGACTCCCCCGCCAACATAAAGCGCGCTTACGACCTGGGCGCGTTTGACTATATCAGCCGCCCTTTTGACGCGGCGATCGTGCGCCGCCGCATCTCGAACACGATGCTTTTGTATGCCAGGCAGCGCCACCTTGAAAATATCATCGCCGAACAATTTTACGAGCAGGAGAAAAACAACGACCTCATGATCTCGATCCTCTCTCACATCGTAGAATTCCGCAATGGCGAAAGCGGCCTGCATGTTTTGCACATCAAAACCATCACAGAGCTTTTATTGAAGGAGCTTCTTCGGCATACGGACCGGTATCCTCTCTCTCAAACCGATATCAATTTGATCAGTACCGCGTCATCGCTTCATGACATCGGAAAAATCTCTATTTCAGAAGACATATTGAACAAGCCCGGACGCCTTACTGCCGAGGAGTTCGAAATCATAAAGGGGCATTCGCTGATCGGCGCAAAAATGCTGTCGGAACTGCCGCTTGACCAGCAGGAGGCGCCGCTTGTCAAAGTAGCTTCCGATATCTGCCGCTGGCACCACGAACGATACGACGGCAACGGTTACCCGGACGGCCTGAAGGGAGATGAAATCCCCATTGCCGCCCAGGTGGTCGCTCTGGCAGCCGTCTATGACGCTCTGACCAGTGAACGCTGTTATAAAAAAGCGTACTCCCACAGCAAAGCGCTGGAGATGATTTTCGAGGGCCGCTGCGGAGCGTTTAACCCCACCCTTTTGCAGTGCCTGCTGGAAATTTCCGACACACTTGAAAGCGAATTGGGACAAGCGGCGCTTGAGCGGAATGCCAGGCACAGGCGGGACACGAAAGGCCGGATAGACTATGACAATTTACTCGCACGGGAGCACAGCGTCTCTCTGGTGCCGCCGTCATCGGAGACGCTTCAGCTGTTATATACCGATTCGCTGACCGAAGTTTACAACCGCCGCTATTATGACGAACAGTTTCGGGATTCTGACGACATCGAGGCCGTTGTCGTCATCGACGTCGATTCTTTCAAACACATCAACGACCGTTACGGGCATCACGCGGGAGATATCGTCCTGCGCCGCATTGCCAAAACGGTCTCATCGTGCGTGCGGAAAACGGACGCCGTGATCCGCTATGGCGGCGATGAATTCGTAATCATTTTCCACCGGCTCCCCGGGGATGTTTTCCGGAAAAAGCTGGAAGAGATCCGGGCCGCCGTTGACAGGCTGACGATAGCCGAGCACCCCGGGCTTCACGTTTCCGTAAGCCTCGGCGGGGCATACGGCGTGGGAAAAACAACAGAGCTGTTCGAAACAGCCGACAGGCTTATGTATCAGGCAAAAAAGAGTAAGAACAAAGCCATCGCCGGCTTTGTGAGCACGCAAACGGAAAATACCGGCAAAGGCAAGGATGTCGAGATATGGAGTTAAGAGATTGCTATGCGGAATTCGGCGGAGATTACAAGGAAGTGCTGAGCAGGCTGCAGCGTGAGCAGACCGTCCAGAAATTCGTTCTCAAATTTTTAGACGACAAAAGCTTCAGCTCTCTGGAAACGGCCCTGCAAAACCGGAATTACGAAGAAGCATTGCGCTTTGTCCATACGCTCAAAGGGATCTGCCGGAACCTTTCTTTCACCAGACTGTACGAAAGCAGCAGCCGAATGACAGAAGCGTTTAAGGCCGGAGATTTTGAAAATGCAGCCGCCGGAATGCCGCAGCTCTCCGACGACTATCATCAGATCATCCGTGCAGTTGAAGCCTACAAGACGTGCAGGGAGGGATAGCCGCAGATGGACAGCAGCTTGGCAAAAAAGAATACTACGCGGTTTCTGTTATACAGCTTCGTCGGCCTTCTTGTCTTCAGCATGGGTGTTTTTGCCATGCTGGGTGTCTATATGAGCCGGAAAAGCACAAAGACCATCCATGAAGTCGGCGAGATCTATATGTCCGGGATGAGCGAACAGATGGCCCGGCATTTTGAGAACATCATCGAACTGCGGTTTGAGCAGGTCGAAGGCATCGTGTCCGTGGTCCCGTCGAAGAGCGCCGACAAGGAAGCCATGTATGCAGATCTCGTATACAGGGCGCAGGTGCGCGGTTTCGAATATCTGGCTCTCTGTACCTCAGACGGCAGATTTGAAACGCTCTGCGGGGAAGCATTCCAGCCGGTCAATCCGCCGCCCTTCGTGGACGCGTTAAGGCGGGGCGAGCAGCGGGTCGCCGTTGGCGTGGACGCCGCCGGCAACGAAGTTGTGCTGTTCGGGATCGACGCGGATTATCCGATGCAGGACGGCGAAGCCTGCACCGGTTTGGTCGCGGCGGTGCCCCTGGAATATATCAGCGATTTTCTTTTTTCAGAAAATCAGGATGCTCTGATCTATTGCCATATCATCCGCCCGGACGGCAGCCTTGTGATCGCCAACTCCAATACGGAGCTGGTTGGATATTTCAGCGCGCTGCCTGCCTCTTCCGCGGCAGGCGGTCCGCTTGAGGGGCTTGACGCGGCGCTGGAAGAACAGAAGGATTACACCGTAACGCTCGACACGGGCGGAAACAACCTGCAGATCTACGGCAAGCCTTTGCCGCACTCCGAGTGGTACCTCATCTCGGTGATGCCTTACGGCATGTTGGACGAAAGCATCAACGACCTGAGCGCGCAGCGCACCTTCATCACTTTGCTTGCCTGCGGCTCCATCCTGCTTTTCCTGACGCTGATCTTTCTGCGGTACTTTTTCCTGACCCGCCAGCAGCTGCAGGAGCTGGGAAAGGCCCGCCAGGCGGCGCTTGAGGCAAGCAAGGCCAAAAGCGAATTTCTGGCCAATATGAGCCATGATATCCGCACGCCGATGAACGCGATCGTGGGCATGACTGCCATCGCAACGGCGCATATAGACGACCGTAAGCAGGTGCAGAACTGTTTGCGCAAAATCTCGCTGTCGAGCCGGCATTTGCTTGGGCTCATCAACGATGTGCTGGACATGTCCAAAATCGAAAGCGGAAAGCTGACCCTGACGCTGGAAGCAATCTCGTTGAAAGAAGTTGTTGAAGGCGTTGTCGGCATCATACAGCCGCAGATCAAAACCAAAAAGCAAAGCTTTGACGTCCATATAGAAAATATCACGGTGGAAAACGTATATTGCGACAGCGTCCGCCTGAACCAGGTTTTGCTGAACCTTTTGTCCAATGCCACCAAATATACGCCCGAGGGTGGCTCCATTCAGCTTTCTCTCTTTGAAGAGGCGTCCCCGCGCGGCGAAAATTTTGTCCGGACGCACCTTAAAGTGAAAGACAACGGGATCGGCATGTCCCCGGAATTTTTGCAAAGGATATACGAATCTTACAGCCGTGCGGATGAAGCCAGAATCCACAAGACCGAAGGCGCCGGCCTTGGAATGGCGATCACAAAATACATCGTGGATGCGATGGGCGGGACCATCGACATTCAGAGTGAACTGAATAAGGGCACTGAATTCCACATCACAATCGACCTTGAAAAGGCCGCCCTTCCGGAAGCCGACATGGTGCTTCCTCCCTGGAACATGCTGGTAGTCGACGACGACGCGGTATTATGCCAGACCGCCGTCAGCGCATTAAAGTCGATCGGAGTAAATGCCGAATCAACGCTGAGCGGAGAAAGCGCGATGAAACGGATCGTTCAGCGCCACCGGCAGCACAATGACTATCAGATCATTCTTTTGGACTGGAAGCTTCCGGATATGGACGGCCTCCAGATCGCCAGGGAGATACGGCGCAGCTTTGGGAGCGAAATCCCGATTCTGCTGATCTCCGCCTACGATTGGACCGAATTTGAGGAAGAGGCGCGTGAGGCCGGCATCAGCGGTTTTATTTCCAAGCCGCTGTTCAAATCCACTTTGTTTTATGGCCTGCGCCAGTATATGGGCCTTGAAGCCACGCATCAGCCTGCATCCAGCCACGGCGCCGGCCTCTCCGGCAGCCGTGTCCTGCTCGCAGAGGACAATGAGCTGAATTGGGAGATTGCAAGCGAACTGCTGTCCGATTTGGGTGTGGAGCTGGAATGGGCGGAAGACGGACAGATCTGTCTGGACAAATTCCGGGAATCGCCGGAGGGTTATTATGATTTTATCCTGATGGATCTCCGGATGCCGCACATGACAGGCTATGAGGCTGCACAGGCGATTCGCGGGCTGAACCGCGCGGATTCGGTGTCGGTCCCCATCATCGCCATGACGGCGGACGCCTTTGCCGAGGACATTCAGCGTTGTCTGGAATGCGGCATGAACGCGCATATCGCAAAGCCCATCGACGTGGCTGAATTGACCCGTCTGCTGAAAAAGCATTCGCGCAAAGTATAACAGCAAAAGAGGAACGGCCTGCTTTTGAGCAGGCCGTTCCTCTTTTGGTCTTTTTTACTCTTTCATCCCGCCGAGAAAATCCCGGTAAATGCCGGGGACGGAATCCGGGATCAGCATCGCGCCCACACACTTTTTGTAAAACTCCTGCGGGCCCACGCCGCCGATGACTGCATAGGCGTAGCCCTCCGCACGCATAGCCGCGAGGCTGCGCAGCAGCAGCGCCCGGCCGATGCCGCCGCCCTGCTCTTCGTCCAGCACGCGTGTAGGGCCGAAGAAATCCGGAGCCGTCGCATCATAACAGGCATAACCCAGGATTTTTTTGCCCCGCGTGGCGATGAAGCACGAAACAGCCGGGCGGGCAAAGCACACGTCGCATTCCCCTGCCGCGGAAAGGCCGGAGTGCTCTTTCACCCATTCCACCACACGAAATTTATCCGGCGCCATTGCGCGGCGGATCTGTACGCTCTCATCCCGGGGGCACGCCGTCTGCGCATCTTCAGGCAGGTCGTATAATTTCACCAGCATATCAGGCATTTTTATTTTCTCCTTTTTCTGTATTCAATGTTTCCAGCGCCAGAAGCGCTGCGCCTGCGGCGGCGTCGCTTTTGGGTTCCGCCAGCCGCATGCCCGGAAATCGCATCCGAAGCAGCGCCGCCGTACCCTCGCGCACCGCTTTGTCCCGCAGCAGAATGCTGCCCGTCAGCGCCAGCACCCCGTCCTCCATATGCAGAGCGCGGGCTACCGGCTCCACCAGCAGCGCCAGCTCGCGGCATGCTTTTTCCACCACCGCTTTCGCGGCCTCGTCCCCGGCTTCATACGCCCGGGCAACCAGCGGAGCCAGCGCCGCGATCTGTTTTTTGTCTGTTTGCGGGTCATAAGTAAACTGCACCAGGCCGCCGACGTCAACCACCTTCAGCTGTGCAAACACCAGATCCGTGAGCAGCGTCCGCGGCCCACGGCCGTCCTGCGCCCGCACAACGGCCGCCAGAGCGTCTCTGCCGAGCGCATAGCCGCTGCCCTCGTCGTCGATTTTATGCCCGTAGCCGCCGCTTCGGGCTGTTTTACCCGCTGCATCCCTGCCAAAACAAATGGACCCGGTGCCCGCGATAAGCACCATGCCGCAGGGTGCGCCCAGCGCGCCTGCCAGCACGGTTTCCTGGTCTCCTGTCAAAAGAAGCGCGCCCCGGTATCCGCACCGGCGCAGCATTTGCTCCAGCAGCGCGCGTGCCTGCGGATTGCTGACGCCCGCGCTGCCGACGCACAGCGCGGCACAGGCCTCCAGGCCGCCGGGCAGGCGCGCCAACGCATCCGTACAGCCCTGCATCGTCTCCCGCACTGCCTGTGCCGCAGCGCTGTTAAGGTTCAGGGGACCAAACCGTTCCCGAAGCAGCACGCGTCCGTCCGGCGCGCGGGCCTCTAAAACCGTCTTTGTCCCGCCGCCGTCCATCCCGACCGCATATCTCATATCCGGCATTTTTTCTTCTCCGCTCATAAAGTCACGGGCAGCCTTCCGGTTGGTTCGGCCTCGCCGCGCAGCACGCGCGCAACCGCCCGAATGCTCTGCTCCGTATACTCGAATGCCGCCAGCGTCCACACGCTTTCGGGCAGGCCCGCCAGATCGTACGGGCCGCGCAGCGCCACCGCCACGGTGGGCACGCCCGCCTCCGCCAACCGGGCCACCAGCTCCAGCTGGCCCCTGCGCAAACGCCCGTTGAAGGTGCCCACCACGGCCGAGGTATGCCGCCGCGCCAGTTCTACCAACGCCGCGATCTCTTCCCGCCCCGGCTCCGGCTGCATGGCCGCCGCGCTGCCATGCAGCGCCCGTGCCATACCATCGCCGAAGCGGTTCGTCTCGCCGGCGTCCACATTCCCCACCAGCGACGTGCGGTAGGCCGGGCAGCCGATGCACAGCGGCGCGCTCCCCAGTGCGGGCCGCCCGCCTGCGGGGCGGTGCACCTCTGTGATGGTCTTTTGCAGCAGCGCCTCGTTCTCCCGGCGTGCCTCATCAAAATCGAAGCCGCCCTCGGGCATGCCGTCCACCCATTTTTCCTTCAGCGCCAGAATGCGCTGCACGCTGGCCTGCATTTCCGCCGCGCTCAACCGTCCCTCGGCCACGGCCTGCTCTGCCGCGCGGGCCGCCTGCCCGCTGAGCAGTGTGTCGTGGGAAATAAACACCAGGTCCACTCCGGCAGCCATGGCCGCCACCACACCGTTTACTGTGCCGAAGTGGTCCTTGATGGCCCGCATCTCCATGCAGTCGCTGACGATGAGGCCGTCAAAGCCCATCTGCTCCCGCAGCAGCCCCGTCATGATGCGCCGGGACATCGTTGCCGGAAGATGCTCCGGTTCGAGCTGCGGGAACAGGATATGTGTCGTCATCACCGCGGGCACGCCCGCACGCACTGCCTCCCGGAAGGGCAGCAGCTCCGTCCGTTCCAGCTCCTCCATGCTTTTGTCCACGCAGGGCAGCGCCAGATGGGAATCCGTGTCCGTATCTCCGTGGCCGGGAAAATGCTTGGCCGAGCACAGCACGCCGCCGTCCAACAGGCCGCGTATCATCCGGTTGGCGTAACGGGAGACCTCCTGCGGCGTGTCGCCGTAGCTTCGCGCACCGATGACCGGATTTTCCGGGTTGGAATTGACGTCCACACTGGGGGCAAGGTCGAAATTGACACCCAGCGCGCGTAGCTCCTGCCCCGTCAAAAGCCCGGCGCGGTAGGCATTTTCCGGGTCTCCCGTGGCGGCGATGGCCATAGCGCCCGGCACATTTACCGCGTCCCCGGGCAGGCGCGTCACCAGGCCGCCCTCCTGGTCCGCTGTGATAAAGGCGCCATGGCCCGTTTCCCGCCGCACCAGCGCCTGGATCTCCCCGCACAGTTGTTTGAGCTGTGCACAATCCGTGATATTCTCCCGGAACAGGATCACATTGGATATTTTGTACTCCCGCACCATCCTGCGGAAATCCTCCGTAAGCTCTGTTCCCGGAAAGCCTGTCACCAGTCTCTGCCCGATCTGTTCCCGTAGATCCATCTGTATCCCTCCTGTTTTATTTGTAAAGATGATATGCCGCCTTGCGCCGTGCAAAAGCGGCGCTGTCCGCTTCCCATGCCGCAAGCAGCGCTTCCGGTGCAGGCGGCTCGTCCTCGAACGCGCCGCAGCCCGCCAGCAGGCTGATGAAGCGCCGCGGCTTCCCATCCCGTGGTCTCCACCGGAACTGCCGTGGCCACATCTCCCGGATGCGGTACAGCAGTGTAACGCCCGTGCGCACCGGGCGGAAAGCATGTGCGTCGCTGACATGCAGCAGCACCCCTTCGCACGGCTCGCCCTTGTGCTTCGAAGCGTATGGCGTAAAGCAGGCCGCCGTAAAAATCACGCCGGGCAGGCCCTCCCGGTTCATGGTCCCGGCCAGTGCCGCGCCGTCGACAAACGGCGCGCCGATCATCTCGAACGGGCATGCGGTCCCTCTCCCTTCGGAGACGTTTGTTCCCTCGAACAGACAGGTGCCCGGATAAACCAGAGCCGTGCTGAAATGCGGAATGCCCATGCTGGGCATCATCCAGAGGTTTCCCGTCTCGCTGAACAGGCGCGTGCGCTCCCAGCCTGTGCAGGGTACTACCGTCAGCCGGCAGCCCAGCTTTTGTTCCGCATTTACCATGCACGCCAGCTCGCCCGCGGTAAGGCCGTAACGGATGCAAAGCGGGTACGCTCCGACAAAGCTGCGGTATTCCGGCTCCAGCAGGCCGCCCTCCACCGTCACGCCGTCCAGCGGTGCGGGACGGTCCAGCACGATCAACTCCCGGCCCGCCGCGGCGCAGTCCTCCATGACGTAGAGCAGCGTGGAGATGAAGGTGTAAAAGCGCGTGCCCAGATCCTGAATGTCATAGACCACCGCGTCCAGCGTTTCCAAACGTTCCGGCGCGATATGCCTGCCCTCCTCGCCGCCGTACAGGCTGTATACCGGCAAGCCCGTCGCGCTGTCGCGGGCAACATCGTCCACATCCTCCCCCGCGCCGTCTTTGCCGTACATTCCATGCTCAGGGCCGAAAAGGCATACCAGCGGATAGACCTCATGAAATTTCACATATCCGGGCCTGAGGTCCAGCGTCACGCCTGAAACAGACGTCACCATCCCCAGCCTTTTGCCCCGGAACAATGCACCGAATTCACCGATCCTGTCAATCCCGCATTTCACCATGCACCGGTTCCTCCCTCTTTCCTGTTATTCGCGCGTCAGCCGCGCAACTATTTTTCATTTTTGAAATATTTCTTTGCAATACATGCATTTTACGCTTTATTTCGTAAAATTTTTTATGGATTCTGTTGACAAGGCGCCACCTGTTGGGAGTATAATTGAAACTAAAGAACAATTCGTTTGTAATTTTATTTCATTTTTGTCAGGCCCGGCGCGGGCCATATAAAGGAGGATATTTTTATGAAGCGCGCTCTTTTCCATGACGACGCAAGCCCTCGCCTGGCCATTGGGCTGATGAGCGGTACGTCTGCCGACGGCATAGACGCCGCCCTGGTGGAGATCAGCGGCTGCAGCACGGATACCCGCGTGCGGCTGCTGTCGTTTCTCACGCTGCCTTTCTCGGACGCAGCGCGGGCGCGCATTCTGCGCGTGGCGGCAGGCGATTTCGGCGGCACGGAGGAACTGTGCCTTCTGAACTTTTATCTGGGTGAGCTCAGCGCCGACGCCTGCGAGGCCGTGTGCGCACAGGCGGGCGTTGCCCCCGATAAAGTCAGCTTTGTGGGCAGCCACGGCCAAACCGTATTCCACGCGCCGGACGCACGGGAATACCTTGGCCGCCCGGTGCGGGGCACGCTTCAAACCGGCGAGGCGTCCGTTATTGCGGAACGGCTGGGCTGTCCGGTCGTCAGCGATTTCCGCGTTCGGGACATGGCTGCCGGCGGGCTTGGGGCTCCATTGGTCCCCTACACGGAATACTTGCTTTATCGGGACGCGCAGCGCACCGTGGGGCTGCAGAATATCGGCGGCATCGGCAATATCACCGTACTTCCCAAAGGCTGTTCCCTGAATGACGTATTTGCCTTTGACACCGGCCCGGGCAATATGGTCATGGACGCGCTTGCCGCGCGGCTGACAGCGGGAAAAGCCCGCTTTGACGACGGCGGGCGGCTGGCCGCGCAGGGCACGGTAAACGCCGGGCTGCTGGCCTGGATGATGCAGGACCCATACCTGAGCGCCCCGCCGCCCAAGACCACGGGGCGCGAGGTATACGGCGCCGCCTATGTGGACGCCCTGTGCGCACATGCCCGGACGCTGGGTGTTTCCCTGCGGGACACGCTGTCCACCGCGACGCGCTTTACAGCCGAGTGCATCCGGGAGGGTGTGGAACGGTTCTGCCCTCAGCGCCCCGAGCGGCTGATCGTGGGCGGCGGCGGAAGCATGAACCCTGTGCTGCTGGCTCATATAGCCGACTGCCTGCCCGGCTGCCAGGTGCTTACCAACGAGCAGCTCGGCCTGGACAGCAGCGCCAAGGAGGCAGTTGCCTTTGCCGTTCTGGCAAACGAAGCGCTGTATGGCTGCGCCAACAACGCGCCCGGAGCCACCGGCGCCGCGCACGGCGTGGTGATGGGGAAAATCAGCCTGTGAACACGGCCCGAAAAGGAGAAGAAGTGAAATGACCAACATCGAGGTACGCACGCAGAACATTTACGAAAACCTGAGCAACGCCGAAAAAAAGGTGGCCTCGTATTTTCTGGATAACGTGGAAAATGTATTCGCCAAGCCCATCAGCCAGCTGGCCGAGGAGTCCGGCGTCAGCAAGGTCGCATGGGTGCGTTTCTGCAAAGCCATCGGGTTCGACGGCCTTAAGGACCTGAAAAAAAGCCTGTTCAGCGAGCTGCATGAAACGGCGGGTGAGCCCGCCGAGGCAGCGGCCTTCTCCGATATCCGGGAAGCCACCGGCATCGACCAGCTGATCCTCAGCGTCAAGAACAACAGCATCCGCGCCGTACGCGACACCACAAAGCTGCTGGACCCCGCCTCCGTGGAGGCTGCCGCACGCCAAATCCTGAACGCTCGTTCCGTGCGCATTTTCGGCGTCGGCGCGTCTGCTCTGGTTGGCGAGGATCTGTACAACAAGCTGCTGCGCATCGACAAAAACGTGTGCTTCTGCCGTGACCTGCACATCCAGCTCACCTACGCCGCCAATATGACGCCGCAGGATGTGGCTGTACTGATCTCCATGTCCGGCAATACCAAGGAAGTGCTGGAGATGCTGGCCCTTTCCCGCCAGTGCGGCACGCCTACCGTGGCGCTGACGAAATTCGACAAAAGCGTGCTGGCCCAGAACGCCGACATCCGGCTGTATATCTCCGCGCCGGAGGCCACGCCCCGCAGCGGCGCCATGAGCAGCCGCATCGCCCAGATGGTGGCGGTGGATGTTCTGTTCACAGCCGTGGCGCATCTGGATTACGACCGCGCGGCGGCCAGCCTGGAAAAAAGCCGGGAAAGCTGCCGTCCCCACCGTGTGGACGGTGCTCCGCCGCTCCGCCGCCGGTATTGAAAACGCCGCCTTCCGCCGCACTTAACTTGCGCCGGGACAGCCTTGGGCTGTCCCGGCGCTTTTTGCTGTTACAGCCGGCGCACAAACGCATCGGTCTGTACGCCGTCCGGCCGCGATAAAACTGCTGCCGAAACTTGCCCGTCCACACGCTGCAAAAGCGCATGGGCTTCGCCGGCATCCACGCCGCACAGGATCATAACGATGGCCGTCTTGGCGGAAAAACCCGCCTCATCCAAAACGCCGCGCGCGCGCTCCGGGCTCACGCCGGTCGCGCAGCAGACGATGGATACCGCGCGCGCCACCAGCTTCTGGTTGCTGGCGCACACATCCACCATCAGGTTGCTGTATACCTTCCCCAGCTTTACCATCACGGCAGTGGACAGCATATTCAGCACCATTTTCTGTGCGGTGCCGCTTTTCAGGCGGGTGGAGCCGGTGACGACCTCCGGCCCCGGCTGTGGGGCGATGCCGATATCCGCGGCCGCATCGATGGCGGAGCCGGGGCAGCAGGTCAGCCCGATCACAGGTGCCCCCAACGCCCGGGCATAGTCCATTGCCCCCAGCACATAGGGCGTGCGCCCGCTGGCCGCTATGCCCACAAGCACGTCCTGTGCACGGAAGTCCAGCGCCTGCAGGTCTTTTGCACCGTCCTCAAAATGGTCCTCCGCGCCCTCGGCCGCGTTGGTCAGCGCGTCCGGCCCGCCGGCGATCACACCGCGCACCAGCCCCGGCTCCACGCCGAAGGTCGGCGGGCATTCCGATGCGTCCAGCACGCCCAGGCGGCCGGAGGTCCCGCACCCGCAGTAGATGAGCCGTCCGCCGCAGCGCATGTGCGCGTAAATTACATCCACTGCTTTTTCCACCTGCGGCAGAACCTGTTCCACCGCGGGCGCCACTTTTTTGTCTTCTTCGTTCATCAGCCGCAGGATCTCCGCAGTATCCGCGCGGTCGATCTCCAGCGTATTGGGGTTGCGCTGTTCGGTGCCGATCGTTTTGATCTGTACCACTGGACATGCCTCCTCGTAGCTCGCATAGCCTTTTGTGGGTTCCGCTGACGACGGAAACGCGCTCATCCCTTTACGCCCCCAATGGTCAAGCCCTTGACGAAAAATTTCTGAAGGAAGGGATAGATCACGATAATGGGTACGGTGGATGTGATGATGACCGCGGATTTCACCGAGATGGCAATGGTCGTCTTTTCCGCCGAGCCGCTGCCCGTGCCGATGACCATGGTACCGTTCACGATATTGCGCAGGAACATCATAACAGGGTATTGGTCGCTCTTGAGATAGATCAGGCTGTTGAACCAGTCGTTCCAGAAGAACACGGCATAGTACAGGCCGATGGTGGCGATGGCCGCCGTGGAGAGCGGCAGCACGATGCGCCGCAGGATGCCGAAATACCCCAGCCCGTCGATCAGCGCCGCCTCCTCAATCTCATTGGGAATGCTCCTGAAAAAGTTGATAAGGATGATAAGATTGAACGAGTTGATGGCGAAGGGCATCAGCATGGCCGCCCGCGTCCCCACAAGGTGAAGGCTGTTGAGCAGCAGGTAGTTTGGGATCAGGCCGCCGGAGAAGAACATCGTCACCACGACCATTTTCGTAAAGAACTTATTGCCCCACAAAAACGTCTTGGAAAGCGGATATGCCATCAGGCTCGTCATGATGAGCGCGATGGCCGTGCCGCCCACCGCGTATAAAAACGTATTGCCATATGCCTTGAAGAAGTTTGGGTAAGTGAAGATCTGCTTGTACGAATCCAGTGTAAAATCCTTCGGCCACAAAAACACCTCGCCGTTGATGAGCGGCTTTGTGCCGGAAAAGGAAACAGCCAGCATGTAAATGAACGGGACAAGGCAGCAGATCAGCACGAAAGCCATCACGAGATAAACGATCGCGTCGAAGATGATATTTTCCAGGGTATGATACCGTTTTTGCATCAGACTGCCGCCTCCTTTAATAAATACTTTCGCCGGTCAGCTTCCGGCTCACAGCGTTGGACGACGTGACGAGGATCAGGCCAACAATGCCGCTGAACAGGCCAATGGCCGTCGCATAGGAATAGTTCTGGCTGACAAGGCCGGTGCGGTACACCAGCGTGTCGATGATATCGCTTACGCCCGAATTGGACGGCGTGTACATCAGCAGCACCTTTTCAAAGCCAAGGCTGAGCATATGCCCCACGTTCATGATCAGCATGATCATGATGGTAGGCAGGATGGACGGGATCGTCACGTACCAGATCTGCTGCAGCCGGGACGCTCCGTCCATCTCCGCGGCCTCAAACAGGTCCGGGCTGATGGAGGTGATGGCCGCCAGGTAAATAATGGCCGTCCACCCCGTGAACTGCCAGGTCTCGGATAAAATATACACCGGGCGGAACCATTGCGGCTCGTTCATGAAGTAAATGGGGTCGACGCCGAACAGGCCCAGGAACTGGTTCAGAATCCCGGAGCTGGGCGAAAGGATCTCGTTCAGGATGGCGATGACCACCACCGTGGAGATAAAGCGCGGCATATAAGATACCGTCTGAACGAACTTTTTGAATTTTTTTGCCCGCACCTCGTTGAGCAGAATGGCAAAAAGAATGGGGATGGGAAAATTGATGAGGATGTTCCCTATGGAAAGCACCAGCGTGTTGCGCAAAGCGCGCCAGAACATTGGGTCACGCAGAAAACGGTCAAAATAGCGCAGCGTCCACTCCGTGCCGAACGGGCCCTTGCCCGGCCGGTAGCGCCGGAACGCAAGCACGTTGCCCACCATGGGGACATACTTAAATACAATATAATATGCGACGGGCAGTACCAGCATCGCATACAGCACCCAGTAACGTTTGAGATGTTTTCGGAACGCTTTGCGCTTCGCGGCTTTCGCGTCCGCCGTCAATACGGCTGTCTTGGGCATTCCGCAGGACCTCCTTGCAGTTGATTTGCACGCCATACAAAGGCAGTAAATGGAAAAACACGGGACGGGGCCATATCGGTTGTACGGCCCCGTCCCGCGGGCACTTATGTTTTTTTCGGTTTATTTGCGCAGGTTGTCGTTGTACATCTTGCAGAATTCTTCGATCTGCAGGTTTTTCATCTCTGCCACATAGGCGTCCCAATCGGTATCCAGGCTCTTTGAACCGGTGACGAATGCGTCGATCCATACCTCGATGCTGTCCGCCAGCGGCGTCTGCAGGCTGGCCGCATCTTCGGCCGTCAGGTCGTCAAACAGCGGCGTCGGGGGCAGCGGCTGGATCACATTGCCATCCTCCATGCCTGCGACGGTTTTGTTGATCTGGGCGTAGTTCTCGTCATACTTGCTCATTTCGCGTTCGTTGATCCACACAAACTGGAAAGGATCCGCGCCGCAGCCGTACTTCACCTGCATGGTTTTGTAAATGCCGTCGGGCGAACTTGTGAGGTCGTCGGAATAAACGATCTTGTCGCCGTCCATGGTGTAGGTCGTACCCTCCACGCCCAGGCACCAGATCGTGGAGCATTCCTCCGAGAAGAACATCTCATCCACGGCGCGTACTACCTGCTCGAAATCGTCGCGCTCGGCGGTGGAAGCCGGGAACATGATGCCCTTGCCGGTTTTGGATTTGGGCTGATGGTGTGCGCCGGCCGGGCCTTCCAGGGACGGATACATCTGGAGCTTGAAGCCGTCGATCTCGCTGGCGGTCTCAACGCCGCCGATCTGGTCGTAGTAAGCGTAAGTAGCCATTGCGGCGCCCGTTGCCATCTTGGTGGACCATACGTCGCCGTCGATGGGGGCAGCCATCTCGGGGTCGAGCAGGCCTTCCGCATACAGCTTATTCATGAAGCGCAGATATTCGCGGGCTTCCTCGCTGATGCAGCCCTCGAAATATTCGCCCTTTTCATAATCGTAGCTCAGCGCGCCCGTGCCGGAGGATGAGCTCTTTCCGAAGCTGATGCCGAAGGAAGGCATCGTCATGCGGTATGTAACATAAGGCGCGACAAGCGTGGTAAGCGGGTAGGAATCGGGATGGTCCGCCTTATAGGCTTTGAGGATCTCGTACAGATCATCGAAGGTCTTGGGCGCATCAAAGCCCTTTTCCTCCAGGTAATCCTGACGCATGATCAGGCCGCCGTCATAGAAGGGCTGGTCGAACAGCTGCGGCATAAAATAACGCTTGCCGTCCTTCAGCGCCAGTTCCTCCACATCATCCTTCAGGCCCAGCTTTTCCACCATGGCGTTAAAGTTGGGCGTCCATTCCGGATAATCGCTGATGGGGACGATGGCTCCGTTGAGCGCCAGCGAAGAATTCTCGCCCTTAGTATCCTGATAAAGTATCACGTCGGGACAATTCTCGCCGGTGTTCAGCGCCAGGGAGACCTTGGTATTGTAATCCGTGGAAGGGATAGCCTCCACCGTCAGGTCCACACCCGCGATTTTCGCAGTCTCCTGAACCGCCAGCCAGCTGTCCATATACGGCAGCGTGGGGTTATCTGCGTAATACATCGATATTTTGATGGGTTCGTCCGAAACGGCCGGGGCGCTGCCCGAGCCCCCCGCGGACGGGGACGTGGATGCAGAGCTGCCGCAGGCAGCTAGACCGGCGGCCATTGCCGCAGCCATGGTAAATGCCAGGATCTTCTTCAGCGACTTTTTCATGTTGTCCTCCTTTATTACTGCGCAATACATTCGGCAGGATTTGAAACGGTTCAGAAAATTAATTTTAATAATCTTAAAATTTTCAGAACAATTGTTTCATGCTCATATCATAATGCTTTTTCCTTTGCTTTGTCAATACAAAAACCGGAAAAAACTGCACAATATGAACAGAATTATTTTTTATGATTCAAAAAAACAGTTATATTGTCCATAGTTTTTTCTTTGATTTTGTTAAAAACGCCCCGCTGTGCCTTCTTGACATTTTCCGCTTCGTGCACTACCATCTAGGTGACTTCCCGCCGCCGCGCGGTTCGGAAACTATTTTTTCAGGAGGCTGCCATGAAAAATTTTGAGCAAGTGTGCCGTCTTGTCCGGCAGGGCCTGGATGACGGCGCTTATCCCTCCGCCTGCCTTTCCGTGGGTATCCGCGGGAGCGTCTGTGTCCGGCAGACCTTCGGCCCCGCCCGGGAGACTACGCTGTACGACATCGCCAGCCTGTCAAAGATCGTGGGCACCACGATGATCGCATTCCGCTTTCTGGAGGAAGGGCAGCTGCGCCTTTACGATACAGTGGAACAGTTTTTCCCCGCGCCCGAAGACAAAAAAGGCATTACTGTGCTCCAGTTGATGACACATACCAGCGGCCTGCCCGCCCATTTTTATCTCAGCGAGGAAGCGGACGGCCCCGGAGACGCCGTCCGGGCGATCCTTGCCCACCCGCTGGAGCATGCGCCAGGCGCTTTGCCCGTTTACAGCTGCATGGGATACATCCTTCTGGGGCGTATTTTGGAACAAATCGGCGGCCAGTCCATCGACCGGCTGGCACAGGAGTATGTATTCGAGCCTCTGGGCCTGACGCACACTACCTACCGCCCGGCGGGGGATGTCGCTCCCACGGAACGAGACCCGGCCACGGGCGAGCTGCTGCGCGGTGCCGTCCATGATGAAAACGCCCGGTTTCTGGGCGGTCTTTCGGGCAACGCGGGTATATTCAGCGATCTTTGCGACATGACGCGCTTTGTTCAGATGCTGGCGCTGGGCGGGAAACTGCCGGACGGCACACAGTTTCTTTCCCCTGCAACGCTGCGCGCCGCGCTGGTCAACCGCACACCGGGTGCCGGGCACGAATTCCGCGGCCTGGGCTTCAACCTGGCAGGCAGCCCCTCCAATTTTTTGGGCGATCTGATGAGCCCGCGCGCCTACGGACATACCGGCTTTACAGGCACCAGCATCGCCGTGGACCCCGATACCGGGCTTTTTGTGGTGCTGCTGACCAACCGCGTATGCCCCACCCGGGAAAACGGAAAGCTCATCCGCATGCGTTCGCTGATCCACAACGCCGCGGCCGCCGCGGCCGGACGCATGCAGCAGGAGGCGCCGCCATGGAATTGATCTGCCGCGCCGCCGCACAGGCCGATCTTCCCGCCTGCTGCAATGTATTTGCAGACAGCGAAATTTATGAACGTTACTTTTCCGCGCCCGGGGCATTGGCGCGCTCCCTCGAAAACGCATTGAACGCAGGCGAGCTTTACGTTGCCTGCGGCAGTGCGGGAGAGGTGCTGGGCGTAATGCGGATCCGGGCCAAGGGCTTTTGCGGGCTGTATCCCTATCTCGCGCTCATCGGCGCCGCACCCCGGGCCCGCGGGCGCGGCGTGGGGCATTTTCTTCTCGCGGAGTTCGAAGCCATGGCCCGTGTGCAAGGAGCCGGACGCGTTGCGCTGATGGTGAGCGACTTCAACGAAAAGGCGCAGGCCCTGTACCGTTCCCTCGGCTATTGGGAATTAGGCCGTCTGCCCGACGCCGTCCGAAAAGGCGTCTCTGAACTGGTATTGATAAAGGATCTGTGATCTGCCGCCTCTCACGCGCCGTACGCTCCGTCCTTTTTCACAAGTACAACTGTGCATTCCTACAAAGTTGATGGATTACCTGAATTTTCCAAAAAAGCTCTTGCAAACTGCGTCCGGTTGTGTCATGCTGTAAGCAACGGGGCGTTTGCGTTCCGGCTGCCGCGCCGCCCGGCGCGGCAAAATATTGCATCAGGATGGAGGATCGGATATGAAGTTTTATATCTGTAAACATTGTGGAAATATCATCGCTTATGTGCGCAGCAGCGGCGTGCCCGTTGTGTGCTGCGGCGAGCCGATGCAGGAGATCATCCCCGGCACTACGGACGGGGCATTGGAAAAGCACGTGCCTGTCATCGAGGTAGAGGGCAACAAGGTGACTGTGCGCGTCGGCGCTGTGGAACACCCCATGCTGCCCGAGCATTACATCGAATGGATCGCGCTGGAGACGGCTCAGGGCAACCAGCGCAAGCCTTTGGCGCCGGGCCAGAAGCCGGAAGCCGTGTTTATGCTGGCCGAGGGCGACAGCGTTGTGGCCGCGTACGAGTACTGCAACCTGCACAGCCTGTGGAAGGCCTGAAAAAGCTCCCCTTTGCGGCGCGCGGGTCCTTCCGCACACCGCGTCATCCAAAAAACGTGTCCCGTACCGGAAGGTATGGGGCGCGTTTTTTATTTCCATCGCTCTGTTTCAGCCCGCACGTCCTTGCCGGGCACCGCAGGCAGCGCGCCGCCCGCACTTGTGGAAACGGCTGAAACGGGCGGTAAAATCGTGTCCGGTCTATTCAATCTCCTGGTTTCGTGTGCTATACTGGAAAAGCAGCGGCGAGTGCATCTCTGCTGCACGGACTTATGCCGGTAAAGGAGCGTTCTCTGAATGAGACAGGAATTGGAACGGCTGCTGGACACGCACCGGGCGCAGCGCCCGGAGATGCAGCCGCAGGATTATTACAAACTGCTGTACCAGCGGGAATTCGGGTGCGGCCACACGGCCCCCGCGCCGGAAACCGCCGGACGGCACCTGATGGAGGAATATGCCCGGGCCGCCGGGCTCCCCGGCGCAGACGCCGTGCCGGAGCATGTAAAGGGCGCCGCTCTGCCGGGCTGTGTCGAGGATATCGGCAACGGGCTGTGCCGCATCTATTTGAACGGCGCGTGGAGCCGTGAGGTGCTGCGCCTTTTGGGGCGCGTATTCTGCGCCACGGCTCGTGAACACAAGGGGGAAACCGCCTGTTTCGCCGCCGCGCTGGACGGCCTGGCGCATTGGGCGGACGCCGTGCTGCCGCCACGGGACGCACAGACCCTGCGGCGGCAGACCGGGACTCTGCGCGCCGCAGGCTGCCCGGCCGTACACCACAGCGCAGCGTACCGGGAGCAATATGCGCCCCACTACCGCGTGGTGCGCCGGTGTTATGCAGACGCCTGGCCCGCTCTGCTGCTGGCCCAGCGCGTTTTGGAATCCGTTTTCCCCGGCGGCCATGCGCTGCTGGCCATCGACGGGCGCTGCGGCAGCGGAAAAAGCACGTTGGCCGCGCATATGGCGCAGGTGTTCGGGTGTCCGGTCTTTCACATGGACGATTTTTTTCTGCCGCCGGAACTGCGCACGCCGGAACGTCTGGCCCAGCCCGGTGAAAATGTGCACCATGAGCGTTTTCTGCGCGAGGCGCTGGAGCCGTTTGCAGCCGGACAACCCGTGCGTTTTTGCCCTTTCGACTGCTCCGCAGGCGTGCCCGGCTCCGCTGTGGAAATTCCCGCCGCGTCCTTTGCCGTTGTGGAGGGCAGCTATTCTCTGCATCCGTCCCTGCGCGGGCATTATACGGCCTCGGTGTTCGTCACCTGCGCGCAGGCGGTACAGCGCGCCCGGCTGACAGCCCGGGGCGGCGCGGATTCCTGGGCCGTATTTGAAGCGCGCTGGATTCCGCTGGAGGAAACCTATTTTAAGGCCCACGCGGTGCAGGCGCTTGCAGATCTGACACTGGACACCACCCCGTTCGTCTGACTGGCCCGGCGCACAAAATACTTGCCAGCGTCCGCATCGTCTGCTATAATAACAGGGAACCGCCGCCATGAAGGCGCGCATCTCCCCGGCGTCCCGGCCGCCGTGCGGCTTTGCATGCACACGCGTGCATCCATCATCATAAAAACCAGAAAGCCACGAAGGCACGCGCCCCGCATGAAGCAGGGCCTTGTTTTCGCGGCTTTTTTCTGTGAGGAAAGGGATCGTTTATGACAAAATCGAAGTTCAACACAAAACAACTGGTGCTGGCCGCGCTGTGCGTGGCGCTGGGCGTTGTTCTGCCCGTGGCGTTCCACAGCATCCCCAATGCCGGCAGCGTGCTGCTGCCCATGCATATCCCCGTGCTGCTGTGCGGGCTCGTCTGCGGTCCGGTCTACGGTTTGCTGTCCGGTATTCTCACTCCCCTGCTCTCCAGCATGATCACCGGCATGCCGCCGATGGCTTATCTGCCCGGCATGCTGTGCGAGCTGGCCGCCTACGGCCTTGCGGCGGGCGTGCTGCGCCGGTTCGTGCGCACGGGTAAGCGCCCGCTGGACCTGTACATCCAGCTCGTGAGCGCCATGCTCATCGGCCGCCTTGTATACGGCGTGATGAACGCGCTCATCTTCTCCGCCGGAAATTATTCCTTCGCGGTATTTGTTTCGGGCGCGTTCGTAACGGCGCTGCCGGGCATCGTCATCCAGCTCGTGCTGCTGCCTGCCGTCGTCCTTTTGCTGGAAAAGGCGCGGCTGGTGGAAAAACCGTACTAAGAGCGTGCGGCTTCTCCTGAACCGCTGCGGGCGGCACATTTTGTGCCGCCCGTTTTATTTTACGGCTGAACGCGCTGCTTCTCTTCCCTCTGTTTTCATGGTATAATAACCTCAAGCCCGCCGCTTGCGCGGCTGCGCGCACTTCGTGCGCCGATGCGCTTTTGCGCATGGGCTTGAAAGCATTGAACCATGCAAAACCGCAGTGAATGCGGTTTTGTTGGGGCCGCTTCGCGGCATCATGGTATAATATGTCCGGTTGGCGAATGCAAGCCGCAGGCGAAGCATGAGCCTGGCGGCATAGATACCATGTTTCTTAGTGAACA
>OGZY01000104.1_pt1 | contig 61965 bp, 98 predicted proteins | sample 1576911 | NCBI WGS metagenome assembly OGZY01 (sample SAMEA3541488, study PRJEB24748) | human gut metagenome | biome: human gut; feature: human-associated habitat; material: faeces | place: China | collected 2012 | reverse complement strand
TATTAATATATATTTATAAGCTTATAGATATACAAGCGTGTATTACAAGCTAATAGTATTATATGCATGTAACAAGCTTATAGATATATACGCTTGTAATATAAGCTTGTATATACTACAAGCTAGTAACTATCTTTAAAGGTTATAATCTTTTCTACACGCTCAAGGTAGTAACTACCGTTTAAATATAATATTTTTTTATATATTTATATATATTAATATAATATATATACAAGCGTGTATAATATACAAGCTAGTAACTAGCTAATAGTATTATAAGCTAGTATACATGCTTATAGATTTATACGCTTATATTACAAGCGTATATATCTATATGCATATATATATATATATATATATTAATATATTATAATATAATATTATATATTTATAAGCTTATAGATATACAAGCGTGTATTACAAGCTAATATATATTACAAGCTAGTATATAAGCTTATAGTATTACAAGCTAGTTACTATCTAATAGATTTACACGCTTATAAATATATATTAATATAATAATATATAAATAAATATAAATATATATTAAAAGCTTATAGAACTATGAGCGTATAGAAAAGATTATCATACAGGTTAGACTGTAATACAAGCGTGTAAAGAAGAAAAGAAAGAAAATACAGTAGTAACTACTACAAAGAAAGAAAAGAAGAAAGGAGCAATATTTTGTTATCTTCTTCAAGGCCGAGAAAAGATAAATAATGGGGCGGCGTGAACCACCAAAATGTGTTCTACCTCAACTTGCCAATTTACACCCTTAGATTCTGTGGAGATTTAGAACATACAGGTGTGAGTAATGATTTTATATTACTCACACGTTAGACTTCTAGATTCCCTTATACGGTTAAGGCTGTGAGAGGCTAAAAACGCATGATAGTAATATTCACTGATAAATGATAACTTTATCAAACTGTGTACTGTATGGAGCTAGTCCTTTAAGCGCTCCATTGATAACCAATTGAAGTTCATGGGGATTATGAATCTTCTCAATCATTTCACTCATCATACATAGTATTCCGTCGAAAGTATCAGACGAAGCTAATACAGCACATTCATTGTGATAGGTTGTATTCCCGCATGTAATGTCACACTTCAGTGAAGTCAACATCTTAGCAAATCCTATTTCATCTTTTGTATAAAACTCTGTATTCGGAGAAAGTTCATAGTCGTTGCTATCGTCAATATAATATCTGAAAGTGCTGTTCTTCTCCGTCCCATATCTTTCAATCAATACACAATCAAGCCCGTTGTCATACAGTTTTGTGTAGCATACGAAGATAACTGGTTGTTCTTTGCTGTCGGACAACGTCCGACGCATAGTAGCGTCGCGACAAATCGCGACAGCTTCTTCGCCAATATCAGGTTGCTTTAGAGCAACAATATCACCGGGATGAAACAATAAACAACACTCCTTTAGTTTATAACCCTGCCATCTACAAACCGTTCTGTGCCATGAATGCGAAACAATTTATCTTTATTTCTAAGAAGATAATCAATTCCCCTGTAACCTATGACTTCGAGGGCTGGAACATTGTATCTAATTGTTCCAGTTTTTTGGAGATGAGTGTCCATAAACGTGTTAAATACAATATCAAGCACTTCTGTTTCTTCGGGCGTGAGCGTAATAGAATCAGGATTAACAACTTGAAAATATTCCGCTTGTACGTTGTAGAAGTGGTGTTTGGCCGAGGCATTCTTGTGCCTTATAATCATAACAACGAAATATTCATTTTCATATAAATCTTCGCTAATATCTGTTATTACTCCAAGGTACATATCTCTGTTTGTACAGAGATATTTATCATTGTCTCCACGAATGAAAGTACCAACTTTAACATCACGAACGTCCATCATCACACCCTCTAACTACGTAAAACCTATTAGCATATAGAAACATCGTAGATGCTCCATATTTGCTAGCAATCTCATATCCATGCATATTGTATTCTCCGTCTAAGTCAGCAGCCTTGTTGAATAACAAATCAATTACATGTTGTTCTTTTTCTGTAAGTTCTACTTGTGAATTGTCTACAATGTCAAAGAAATTAGGACGGACAAGAAACTTGGAATATATTTTATTTTCGTATTCTTCATGGCGGAGAATCATAACGTCCATATTACTGTTGTTTTTATGAACATCAATGATAACACCGAGCGTCATATCTGAATTTGTATAATGGTATCTATGTCTGTCGTTCCCACGAACAAACATCCCAATCTTCACTTCTGCAATATCCATTGAATCTATATTCACCGCCCAAAATAGAATTTATATTCATATTTCACAAAGCATGGAAGCCATTGCTTCCCTAATATACTTCCTCTGTACTTGTATACACGTTTTTCTTCCATCTCTATGTCGCCTCCTAATATGTGAACCGTGGTTCTTTTAAGTCATACAATCTATCTCTGTGCATTAAAGCATGACTTAAATTTAGTCCGTTGACAATCTCTAAAATCGGTACATTGTATTTAGGCCGTCCCAAACCATCAACAATATCTATACCTTTCTTTGAAAGAAGATTAAGTATAAACTTTTCATCTTGTGATAGTCGCTTCCTCTTGATGTCTATAATATCGAAGTATTCCGGGTTGACGGGATAACACTCTCCTACTTTATGTGGCATTGAAGCGTTACGGATAATCATAACACGAATGCCGTCCCAGTCAGTCCCTGTAATAAGTCCGATTGTCATTTTTCTATCTGTGTAAGCATATTCGTTGCTGTTTCCGCATACAAACATGCCAACTTTTGCTTCACTAATATCCAATCCATTTTCACCATCTTTCTAGGTAATCGAAGCAGTCACACCTTTGTGTGACGCTACGATGCGTCGCATTAATGCGCGACAGCATCATAATACAAGCTACACGGTATCTAGAACACGTTTTAACCTTTAGGAATATAAAATCATTACTGACATATTAAAACGCCTTGTAGGCCCCTTGTAGCCCGCATGAGAGCATGTTACGTCATGTTGCTTAGACTGAATGTTAAAATGACAACTCCCATGATGATTAATACAGCGTCCAAGAACACCATAACAAGATAGGCTATTTTATCTGAATGATAGACACGCTCTGTGCGGAAGTGATTGAAGTTGAGTGTCAAGTCAATCATGTTTAACACAAGAAACGCTGTCCAGAACGTAAACGCTAAAATCTCCATCGTTTATCCTCCGCATGGTTTGTAGGATTTCTCAATAAGTTCTTGTACAACTTCTGTGTCCATGAAAGGGTCAACCGTGAGAGTGTGAATAAGCCTTTCATTAAAACGCCCCGGATGAAATTGATTGGCGGGATAATCAACCATGTAGTTCTCACGAACAGCGGTGACAAATTTTTCTTCTGTAAAACTTCTAAATGTAATTTTACTGTCGGGTATTTCTTCATAACTGTTTATCTCACAATAGAAGAAATCTAGAAAGTCTTTTTGCAACAAAGAACGTAAAGCGCGGGAAACATAGTAGCCATTATCATAGCCAAGAACAATACAGAGTTTTAGTCGTTTCGTTGTGTTCCATTTCGTGGGAACTATAAGCGTCCCAGGATTTAAAATCATCTTATTTACATCCCCGCCATCTTTGCTTTTGTACACAAAGGCATCTCTTTTACAGTTAATGACTATATTGTCTATACTCCAGTATTTGACACGACGGAATACCTTATCATCTGTAAGGTCGATATTGTACCTGCGATATTCATCATGGATAATCGGAACATATATTATTGCCAATATAGCAACAACAATGACGAAAAAAGCGGTTAAAGCGGTGAAAACAATCAATTATTACACATCCTTTTGTTAATAAATTGTTTACATATGAGGTGTTGACATTTGTATCCGTTTGTGATATAATGCAGTTACAACAAACAATCAAGAGACAAATACTTTTGTAAATACTATATCTTCTCGGCTTCCTATTTTAACAAATTCTTTCTTCCAGCTTTTATCAAGATGTGTTTCAATATACTTGTCTTTAGCAGAATTTGAAAGACGTATAACGAATTTTACAGTTCCTTTAAATCTTGACACAACGTTCTGCGTATATTCGTAAAATTCATTTAATGCTTTTTCTTCGTCGCCATACTTTCTTATCTTTACACAAACAAGAGCGACATAGTCAATATATCTTTGATTACAGAATAAATCAGTATAAGAACAAAAATTAATATATGAAACATCAAGGTTTTGTGTTGTTTTTTCTTCAATGATTATTTCGGTTGAATTTGAAAATACTGTTTCCCCGTCTATATACAAAGCTATAATTTCTCCGTCATAATTTGCTGCCAAGCGAAAAACATCTTTGTTCTTATTAGATTCAAAAGAAGTATCTTCAATACCATAATCTAAATCTAGAGAGTCTGCTAATTTGTTTCCTAAATAATCAACGCACCTAGTAACCCTATCAACTCTCATTACTTCGGTAATATCACAAAGATTTGAGATTTCTTTTACTGTCATAGTCAATAACCCTCTTTCAAATTATTTTACAAATAACATCGTAAAGCCACTGCCTTTAGGTAATGGGATATAAAGCGTTTCCATTTCTAAAAACTTTTGTCAAATAATATTTTTGGTAATTTTATGGAGTCTGTTTTGTATATATGCTTGTTGTTGTAGTACCAGAATGTCATATCAAGTTATCACCAGCCTTTCAGTAAAACAATATACGAGAACACACGCTTTTTTCAAATTCTGTTTCTCCGACAATATCTCCGAAGTAAACAACACATTGAGTGTACTCTTTGTCAAAGAGATAATCTTCTATGTAGTCTAACAAATCTTCTCTCTCTTTGATTTTTAAACATTCTAAGAAATCATAATATTGTAAAGTTTTTAAAATGGCCACATGATAATATGGTGTCATGGAATCATTGTCAACCCAATCAAACCATATATGGAGAAGCTCTAATATTCTTTCATAGTCTGAAAGTAAATGCGGGCTTTCTTCTTTAAGCACATTTGGCTTTCGGTTTATTGTAGTATATTTCCCACAATCTCTCAAAAGAATATCATAATTTTCATCTTGGCGTGAAATTATAACACCGTACATTGTTTCACCGCCATATTTGGTTGATACGCATTGTCCGACATGAAAGCTCATTGTTATCCCCACATTTAAATATTGGGGCCTACTATTTTCGGCCCCATGTTTCTGCTTACATTGTCTATACTATTGGGCTGCTCTTTTCATTGCTGATTTCAAACGGAATATAATCTATCTTTTCGTAGAAGTCGGGGAATAAACATCCTACCCAAATATTATTGTTTCATCCCCTTATTTAAGATTGATAATTGAGCATCATGTCCAAAGCACAAATCACTTCATACACATGCTTCTTTGTTCCGTTGGCTAATAATCCGCCCAAGGTTTTCTTTTCGATATCTTCTGCGGAACAATAATACAGACGGCATTCACCGTACATATATTCAACCGAAAGATATCCATACTTGAAACCTTTCTCTTTACAGGTTTTGTTGTAATACTGGATTCTAAGCTCGATGTTGTGTTCTAACGACTTCATTTTAAATCCTCCCTTTAAATAAATTCAACTTTGCATCTTGTAAGAATGTTTTGACGAACTCCACGAAATTCTGATTGTTCTTTGATTGTTCCAGTAATCATTACATCTTTCCCAGAATCCTCTATGCCTAAATACTTGCTTGTTTTCCAAACAAATATACAGCTCGATTGAATCATTTTGTACACATACATTGTACCAAACTGTGTGTTATAATTTGCTACACATGCTAAGTTGCCTTGAAGTGAAACCTTATCATCTACATTTCTGTAATAGTGATACATCTCATTCTGTTTCTCGGCTTCTTTCTTTTCCTTTTCAGAGTTCAGATGATTTTTGTAACTAGCAATCAAACTTGCTGCATACCCAATGTTTTTCAATTCTACCAACTCAGCTGAACAAACAACTTTGAGATTATCAAAGTATGAATAACTTTCAGCATCCATGTTCTTAATCCATTCGAGTGCTTCTTCTACAAACGTCTTTGTATCATCACTTTCATAGATATCTTTCCACTCTTTTTCTACGCTTTTGCAACTCATAAGACGAACAGTAATATTACAAGTTGGCTCAACAGTTGTTTTATTGTTTTCTTCATTAATCTCTCTTGCTTTTGATTTTGAGAGATATCCATACAAACTAGAAGAAGCCACAACACCGGCAAGAAAGTCCTTTATATCAACATGCCATTTTGAATGAGACGTAAATCCAGTAAACTCTGTCGGTTCTTTTGTGCATTCTTCAAAGGCCGCAATCATGTCTGCGTCAATGCCAGATGTATATTCTTTCAGGCATGTTGTACCGACTTGTTTGAACTCTTTTGTTTCCTTGTTATACAAAACAACTGTCTTATTTCGCGCTCTCATCGTGTTACAGTGGTCACAATAAGATTGAGACGTCCTGTATCTTTCTGGGAGTTTAAGCTCTTTATTCGGCCTCCATTCGCCCTCTACTAAGTGTACAAGATTTCCATACGGCTGATGTTCGAGAACCGCAACAACAATCCAGTTCTCATAATGAATCTTACATTCAACAACGACTGGAATACATTCAACTTTAACACTTTTAATGTCGGTGTCTTTCATAACAGGACTAAGTTTTTCATACTTGAATTGTACATTCAATTTCTCTGCTTTTCTTTGAAGTCTTGCCATTTTCTTGTCGAGGGATTCAATGTTGTCTGTTGGAATAAGATACATCATAATTTACAACTCCTTTATAGTTTATTGATAACGTTCTTTACACGTTATCGTTACTCTTGAGTGGAAATCCTTTTCCACTATATATATTATACCACAAAGTGGGCGGGTATGTCAATGAGGAGCCGTATTTTGATGAAGATATTTTTGAAAATTATCTATTTATTTTGTTTTCAATGTATACTTTTGTTGTAACGTCATATTTTGGATAATTGTTATACATCATATCTTCAAGCCCAAGTCGAATAAGAGGCAAGGCGTAGCGCTCTTTTTCTAAAAGAGTCTCTTTAGGTTTACTATCAAATGTGCTAATGTAAAACTTACTAAATGGTAATGTGTACTTGTACATAAAAGCAAATACATCATTGTTGTACAGTTTGCGCGGCGTATTATTAAACCCAATTGACGTATTTGTTACAATAGCATCTACTTTAACTCTTAGAAGATATTGTATATTGGATACAAATATAATACCAAGATTATTTATGGCCTCAATTTGATTAACACAGTCAAACTCAAAGTTATAACAAGTCTTTAGCTTTAAACTATATACATCTTTTGATTTGCCGTTGGGATAGTGTTTGAAGATACAGAATGTTTTACGTTCTCCTAAGTCTGTTATAATGATTCCATAATCTTCTGTGGAAAAATGTCTTATACACATTCCCGGCACTATTTCTTTTCGATACATAATAATCCCTCAATATAACTTTAGCCACGAATAATTCTATTCGTGGCTAAAATACTTTTTAAAGTGACTTTCTGGTATAGGAAGCTTCAACGAAGCATCGTCATTTACTTCCTGTATGATATAGCACAAAACACCTTTATGTTTTGTAAGCCCAACAACGATATATTCATCTCCAACTTTTAAAGGAATCCTAATCCTATATTTAGGATAGGCATAGGTACAATCCTTTAAAACTTTACACTTTTTACGCTTTGTAGCGTCCATTTCAAAACATCCCCTTTTATCATATTTTTTCTATGAATAGCAACTAATGGTTGCGGTATAGGTTTTATATGCGAAAACCGTTACCAGAGATTTGCTACACGAGAAACATATCCCTTTTTCCAGAACAAAATTCTTGCTCTCCTTAGAGCATCTTTCTCGTCTTTGCCGTGAACATAGCCAATTCTTCCATATCTACCAGTCTCTTTTAAAATACCGTAAGCAATGTATGACATTATTATCACTCCACTTTCAATACTCTAAAAATCTGTCCGTATGCATTTTTGGTTCTCTTTGCCATTTTCTCTGCTTCTTCAAGGCTATATCTTTTTGCTTCAGATTTGATAGATGTTACTGTTATGGAATATCCGTCATTCAAGTCTCTTTTGACATAATCATAATCTTTGAAAAGAAAATGTTTATCTTGAGATTCAAGCACATACATATTGTTATTCCTCCGTAACCTGTGAACCATCAATTCTCCAAATTCTGTCGAATCCCTCGTCATGCGTAGGCGCAACAAACTTTCTCGCCATTCTTTCAATGACGTATTCAGGGACAACTCGTTCACGTTTGCTGTTGTTTTCTTTTGCCTTTTCGACGTTTGGAACAAAGTAAACCGCCCACTTTTCTGTATCCTTTGGACATGATTTAATTGCTTTCTCTCTCAGCTTTACACTGATATTTGTAGCATCGAAAACGACAGTAATCCCATTACAAATCGCATAATACATGCGATTATAAAGAAGTTTAAATACTTCATGGCTTCCAGACTGTTCGCTTTCATCTCCCCATAATTCTTTACGAATATCGTCCGAAGAAAGAACAACATGATGCTTTAGTGGCTCATATATTTTCGCAAACGTACTTTTGCCACTGCCTGGAATACCACAAAGAAGAACAAGTTTACCCCTTTCAGTTGGCATAACTAATCACCGCCGAATCACTTGAAATAAAAACCAAGTCACCGGATTTCAAATCAGCAACCCAAACAAAAGCGTTTCCTGTAAGATATTTCATTTCATGCGTAGGAGCAACAACCATGTAATTCCTACCAGCGTACTGGAATTTATCACCGGGTTCAAGTGTGCGTAGCTTTACCAATCTGCGGTTCATTGTTTTGCTCCTTTCAACGTATATACTTCTGAATGTGTCTTATATTCTTCTGGGAAAACAAAACGCGGGGCTTCTTTGTAATGTTTTGTAGGCTCAAGGAGATTGAGATACAAAAGAATGTCCTCAAACTTAGCGTATTCCTTTTGTTTGTAATACATGCCCTTGTAAGGGCCGAACATTGTGATGATTTCAGAGAGCCTTTCAACGTCAATGACAGGCTTTACTTTCTCAATCAAGCACACAACGTTTTCAGCAAACCGTTTCCATTCTCTTGCCACTTCGTTTGTTGGTGCTGTGATGAAGTTATTTGGGACGACGATTAGGTGTGTATTTTTGTTCTTGATTTTGCGAATAGAATAAAGGTAAGAAAAAGACTCACCCTTATTAACTACGATGGCGCAACCTTTGCCTTGAATGCTTACAACGTCAACATTTTGGAAATTAAACTTCCTCATTATTTTTCACCCCCTCAAAAATATCTTCAAATTCAACACAGTTGGTATCATCGTCCCCATCGTATTCTTCACGGAAAATACGAACGGCTTCTTCTGGTGTAAACAATTCTCCTGTATAAAGATTCATATACATTGCATAATCCATCATTCTTGCCACCTTTCAAGGATAAATACATATGATTTTGATTGTCTTAGAATCTTCAACTGTGACTTTTGTTACAACATATTCACCATAGCGAGATTGAACTTTTCTTAGATTATCTTGTATTGCGCTTATCTCGCCCACCGTTGTTCTGTTATTGTACTTCCTAATTAAGTAAACGTCGCTTTCTCCTGTTTTGTGGAATAGACTGATTGTTGTGTTGATGTCGCTCGGGATTACATTAAGTTGTTCGTTAAGAATCATTGTTTTCAACTCCTTTTAACATTTCAATAATATCTTCGTCCAGAAGTTCCGTACAGTCTTTTGCGTGTAGGATTTTCTCATATTCAATCTTTACATTTTCATATGTGAAAAAATCCATAGTCAATGAAGTTTCCAACAAAGTAAAGATTGGCTTTTGAGCCAATAGGATAAATGTTTTTAATCAACATAAACCCCTCTTTACCATTAATGATTGTATGAACGATTTTGCCGATTTTACCTTTTAAATACGCAAGATAATTGCTATTAAGGTCGTTTCTCTTTTTGTCGGCTTCGTCATACTCCTGTTTGGTGATTTGATGTAGACGCTCATACAATTCTTTTCTACGCTCTTTGTAGTTTTTGAATGTAAAACGTTTTCGCTTCTCGAATCCTTTGTTTAAAGTAAAAACTTCCATTACTAAGTCATTACCATAAACATTCATTGCCTTATAGTAGATATTTTTGCTTCTTGCCTTGAAATACACACAATCTAAACAATCCATTTAACACATCTCCTTTCATTATCTATATTATAACATAAAAAGGGCATGCCCGTCAAGCCGGCACGCCCTTTTGAATGAAAAAATTTTATTTTTTCTTGTATATAATTTTACATCCGTACTTTTCAGGACTATCAATGGTGTAAAGCCCAGAATTTACACACAACTCAAACAATCTGCCAAATTCGGCGGTCATATCACATTTTGTAAAATAAAGAAGTCGTAGCATCTTTATATTTAAGATTGGTGTTAATGCCTTTAAAACAAATGGTAGTTTATTTTTAAACTCTTGCCATGTGGACGTTTCATTTACTTCTTTAATAAAAGGGAACATTTTGTAAAACTTATACCATACATGTTCAATTCTGATAACGATGAGTAGCGCTATAATTAAATCTGCCAAAATTAAGGCGCTAATGATATGGATTAATATTGTCCATCATCCTTTCTAATTTTGTTTCTTTTGTATATTTTCTTACTTTCTTTGATTCTTGTTATTGGTGAAATTGGCCAAAAATTACGCTTTTTCTTGTTCTCTTGCTTTTTCTTGTTTTTGTCTGTCACGTTTCCTCACCCACATATTATACTTTAACTGAATATTGTAGGGAATGTCTTTGAAGAATCTTGGTAGTGTGTATTTGAAGAAATGTTCTGGACAGCAATAATAGTTGAATATCCCTGTTTCCAGCCAATAACCATAATCAATTCCATATCCAAAGATAACTTTGTATTTGTCGCCTTTATATTTCATTTTAAACGTATAACAGTCTCTTTGTCGTGGAGTCACGGTAATTACTACAATTTCATCACTGTTGGCCGGAACTAACATATCCTCATATCTTTTCCAACCGATGAAATTACTTGTTAAATGAATAGTTTTTACTTCTCCCTCTCCTATGATTTTCATATATGTTTTATAAAAACATACCGTAAAATCTTTGTCACCAACGAAAGAAAAGAAATCGCCATCTAGGCTTTCTTCGCGCCATCCAACCATGGACAGCATATCGCCAAACATATCTCGCTGAATACATTTGCCGTTCTTAAATGCGACAGCGCCATAATCAATAAACGCCATTGTAATCCTCCCCCATGTCTCCGTAAAATTCTCTGCGCAACGTTATAATATCTTTGTCGTGTATGTTGTCTCGGTTTGCTACAAGCCAATTGTAGAAGTCATTTATAATGGGAGAAGTCAAAAATTTCTGTTTTGGCACTTCTTTTCCGGCATCAACACGTTTTGCAATGGTTCTTAGGTGTTTCCACGTCGTATAAAATAAGGTTTTTATTTTGTACATTTGGTCCCAAGAATCCACTAAAACGTATCCCTCAACCTCTCGAATCGAATTTTGTGTGTCTTTTACGAATGTTTCAAATTCTTCCCAATTGTTCAGCGTAGCTCTTAACTTTTTACATTCAAACCCCATTTGTCGAGCAATCAGTTTTAAATGATTGTATGGCCTAGGTACGGCATTGATTTCGTTAGGAATTTCATCAAGAAGAACAATCTTGTTTCTTGGATATTCAATGACGTGTGGTTCTTCTGTCGGATTTATAACTTCAAATACAAGTGATGTTTTTGTAAACATCAAATACATTGAAAGTCTATTTAATACCTTTTTAGGAATTGTTTCATAGAATATTTCTTTGAACTTATTAGCATAATCATTATCCAAAGAGGATTTTGAAGCGAATATAAAGTCATGCTCTGATATGTTGTAAGATAGGATTCCAAGATATCCATTTTCTTTTTCATAAGCAAACACTGGAAAATGAAGCGTATGCTTTAAGTTTTCAAGTTGAGTTTCATCGCGTTCTCCGATATTGAAAAATTTATCATAGCTTCTTGCTATAATCATTTCACGTCTAGTGTCTATAAAAAGTCCACGAGCTTTTGTTGTTTGTTCGTCCCAAACTTTTCCAAAGAAAGCGCCCGGTGTGAAATTAAAAGAGGAAATATCGCCATATTCTCTTTCTTTTATATATTCGCTTTCTCTAAGTTCTCTGATAAATTTTCCTACATCATCAAACATCAGTTTCACTCTCCTATCAATAATTCTAACAACAAATCGTCGTCAAAATCAAACTCTTTATAATCAGGCGGAAAATGCTTTTTCAATTTTTCATATTCTTCTTCGGAATATTCAAATTGAAATATAGCACTGGATGGCGAATTAACATCGTCATTAGGGTACGATTCTACAAAACAACGTTTTAATCCGTCATTCCTATAAAAGAACATTATACCAAGCTCTCCATAGTATTGCCCAAATAATGTGGTTGTATTGTAGATGAACAGTTCTACGTCCTCGTACCCATCTTCATCGTATTCAATCATTGTTCGTTTCATCGGCTCACCCTTTCCACATCCCCAAATATTTTAATGCTACATCTTTTGAAAACTTGAAGTTCTTTGCTACTTTTGGGAACATTTTCCAAACGTCCAACCATTCGGTTTCATCAAATTGAATCACGATTACTTTTTCTGATACATCGTAATCGTCCATATATTGATACAATGATGTTTCATCTTCACTGAAATCCAAATAGATTCTGCGTTCTACAAAAGAATATCGAAAGTAAACTGTGGTACTTCCGCATTTATACCATCCAAACAGTGGGAACTCATACATTTGCCCACACAACAAACAATATGAAATATTATCTTTATCTTGTTGCCTCGTATATGTTTTCTTAGTCATTGTCAACCATCCTTTGCTGTGTTCCTTGTTTTACACATATATTATACCATATAACATACTACATTGTCAAGGGCCTTGATACAAAGAAAGCCACAACACCGCGAAATGTTGTGGCTAGTGGAGGGCTTATATTAAGAATCTGTTGTTGATTTCATATATGACATCTTGATAGAACAGCTTTTCAAGAACATTCTTTGATGGTTTCATAATTCTATTTCTTGTACGCATTATATCTTTTTGTACAAGAATTTCCCATTCTTGCTCATTATATGTAAACACCGAAACCTTGAGAATGCGATATAACAATGTGTTCCGGTATGTAACAAACACCTGTCGATGGGTTACGTCTGGATAAAACGCAATCTCGCAGTCAAAATATTTTACTGAACCTAATCTTGGAAGAATGTATGTTCTTGAAATTGCGTTGGACATTTTTTCATTAGAGTATGATTGTTCATACCAATATGACGTTTTATCCATCTTTAGTGATTTCCTCTGCTCTTTCAGATTCTATTTTGTCAATATATTGTATTAGATGGTCGCGCTGAATAATAAGAATCTCATTTTGCTGAACTAACGTTTTGTGCTCTTGTTGTAAGGCTTCTACTTTGGCAGTCAAGATTACAGCATCATCTTTCACCTTGTTGTACGCTTCTAATGCTTCATGGTATTTGTTTAGATATTCCCGGAACTCTGGGTTTTTCTTCTCGAAAAGAGTGAGAAAGGAATTCATTACTGCTACAAGTAGAATGAACAAAAAGAATGCAATTACAACCAGTATGATAATGCCGGGAAGAATGTTAATCATCATACTTATGATTCCCCTTTTCATATTTCCCACCAACGACAATACAAGCATAACAAATTAGCGTGACAATTGCCGCTAAACTCATAATTGTGATAAACATTATACCGCGCCTCCTACAATGAACAAAACGCATCCGTTCATAGAATCAATCAGAACAATCTTTCGATTCATCAAATCAGAATAGGTTTTTACATCTTCTTCGTTGTTCAACAAATAGAATGTCTGTTTTTCTTGAATATAAAACGGAAACCGAATTAAATTCTTTCCTATATAGGAGTTGATTGTGTGGTCGGTAATCTTTGGTACTGGCCTTGCTTTGGGTTTTATCATCACAGGTTCAACCCTTACAGATATATCTGTTTTGGTAGGTTTCGCCTTTGTTTTCTTGGATACATCTTTCGGCGCTGAAAGATTATATGTAATTCCTGCGAAAGCAATGATTGCTATGGGGATTAAAATGAGATATACAATCCACATATTAAATACCTCCTACCCAATAACAGCAATATCTTTTTCGTATGAATTTGACGCACCAATGGCATATAGCCCTGCTGTGTACTCATCCTTGAAGATATAATCATCAGTTGTTATAACATACTGCGGGTCATCGTACCCACGCTGCACTTCAAGCATATAATATATTCCTGTAACCGCTCCGTTTTCAGTACGAGCAGCGCTCTGATATACAGTGGCCTCGTATACTACAAACATTTTCAGATTAACGATTTTCTTTACGGGAGTGGGGACAAAATAAACATTATCACCTGGATTGTATTTTGCGTATTTCGGCATCATTAATACTTTCATCTTTTTCTCTCCAATCTCTCTCTCTTTGAGTTTCCCCAGTCTCTTGCCTCTGCGTAGCTTGTAAAGATTTCATCTTCGCAAGCTATTATTTTTGTCATATCTCCACAATCAAAAATCAAAGAAATGATGTATTCAAAGTCGAACATAGAAGTTCGTACTTTTTTATCAACTTTCCCACGATATACCTTAAATTGATTAAGCCCATATGTCCTTGCGCTCCAATCACAAGGGACATAATATATATCCATATCGTCACCCCTCACACATTTCTTTGAAGTATTGATTTTAATAATCCTCTATTGTTACATCAAACAACATAGAGATTTTGTCTCGCTGTGGTTTCTTAGAGCCAAAATTCACGCCCTGAAGTGTACTCTGTGAAGAAGCAGGAATAACATTCGTTTTCACAGAAACGTCTGTTTCTGCTTTCATTTGAATGTCATCAAATGTATAAACAACGATGTCGCCCATCTTTTCAACAAGTCGTGCTTTGTTTGTTCCACCAAACTTGCCGAAATCCTCGAACAACATCATTTCATAATCGTCTTTGCCGTATTTATGTGGTTCGTTCGATTTTGTTTTCGCTTTTGCCATACGCTCTGAAAGAGGGATTCCGTATCTCCCAATCAGCCTGTCAATTACTGTTCGATATCGTGCCAGAAACGCTGGACACTGTTCTTCGGGGACTCCAAGATAATCTCTTACAAATTCGCGGTGGTCGATTCTCATTTTAAACCCTCCAATTTGACAGGCTTAACTACCTGTTCTTCATTATATATATTATACCACAAAGAACGCTTCTTTGTCAACTATTACATACGAGTTTTATAAATCTTTTTTGAGATTTCTTTATAATAAGTTGTACAGTGTGGCAAACATTTTGATTTGTATGTTGTATCTGGGAAATCTTTATCGTTTCTCATAATCTTGTTACATTCATTCACAAGTCGTCTGGCATAAGATGAACAATATATTACCGCTGGACGGTAATATATTTTGAGCGCGCTGTCGTCATATCTATATTTTAAAACACCACGCACAAATTTAAACATCTCTTTATGCTTATCGCTTATTCTTGGTTCGTCTGTTTTCTCCAAGCGTTCTTTGGACATTATAGCACAATACGCATTTTCGCCGTCAACATATATAACGGTATATATTATACTGCCTCTATAATCTCGTCCCGTATTATCTATTATCATACCAATCAGTGGGTCGTTTATTTTCACATAGTCTCCGATATTCACAAAATCATCTTTCCTTTATATACTTTATACCCAAGAAGTGTTTTAGGCATATCAAACTTAATTTGTTTTCCTATATCCCGAATGTATCTATCTACAAGATTAAGACTTCTGCATATGGGGCAGTTAAACTCGTCGTCCTTGTCGTACATCCAGTTTCCGTATTCGTTTATAAGCCATTTTTGATAATCACTAAGCTTATATTCAATCTTTTTAAACATTGATTTTTTTACCATATAGCCAAAACCAATACGGTCTGAGTCTTTATGCTCTATAATAAGAACCAACATGCTATCAGAACTCATTGATAATATGCAACAAACTGATTCTTCGTTTGTAACAGAATAATGCTTCCAACTTTCGTTATTGCCAGTTACAATATCACCAACATGTAAATTCATGTAATTACCTTATTTCTTATCTGATTTCACAGGAACATATTGGAAAGATTCAATCGGATTAACCCGAATTTCCATCTTGTCAGACGGACAAACTTTAATAATTCCTACGGAATCCACATTGTGGCTTCTACCATCACTCAATGCCACAATTTTATTTCCATCAGTCAGAATGCCCCAATATGTTTTGTTTACGTTTCCGTCGGAATAAAACATAATAAAGTCGCCGTTCTGGATTTTGTCAATGATATTCATAATTATTCTCCCTTGTTTTACAAATAATTTTCTTTGTATGTTTTCATATTGGCATAAGAACGTTTTAGTGCTTCTTCTTCATCAAATTCGTTGAAAAATTCTTCCAACATAAATCTGTAACAGCGCATATTAGGGCAATATAAAGAACTGTTCCATATTGGCTAATCATCACCAGTGATATACTTCATTGTTGCCGCCGCTACTCCTGCGCTCCTTGATATGCCAGCGTCACAATGTACAAGAATCTTACTAACTGTATCTTTATTGTGTCGTACAGCATTAGCAAAGTTCTTTGCTTGTTCTCTAGACATTCCCATACGATTTTCTTCATCGTAGAAGAACTCAGTTACAACAATTGCATTTGGGTTTGTTATTCTAGGTTTTCTATCGAGGGGTGTTACAACAGACAACACAAGAAATGGCCTTTTTATATCATGTTGTAACAAATATGTGAGCAATCCACTTCTTGAAAACACCACGATATCTTCATTTGTTATCAAGATTCAACCATCCCCTCCTACGATAATATTCTTTTACATATGGTTCTTCAGATGATTTGATGTGCGTTTTTGACTTTGGGTAAAAATAAGCTCTATTAAAATCACCATCGTTGTCAGCTGCGAGATTAAAACTTTCTCTGTTTGTTATTTTTGTTTGAATTTCGTCTTGAGTTAATATTCCGTAATGCCATGTTCCTGCTTCATAAGAGGATATTCCACGATTAACAATACAAAAAGTTATTCCCATATTATAATCGTAAATAACTCCACCATAATACTGTTTTATCAGTTTTCCGTCTCTGAAGATTTGAGAATCAACATCATACTCGTTTACAAGTATTTTTATATTTTCAAGTTCAAGTCTGTTCATAAAGAACCAAGCTCCTTTTGTGCTTCTTCCATGGTGTCCGCAGAGAACATGAATTTGCCATTAAGATAAACTTCTACATGCCCATAGACATAGTTAAATTCATATCTCATTTAAGGTACCTCCACACTCATTGTAATCACAAAAGATTCTGATGCATTGTCGAACCTGATATTTGTACCATTCAGTTTTAGATGGAACCCCCATGGATAATTCTCACATGCCAATCCCATGGCCACTCCATTAATCTGATTAGCAGTCCATTGCCCGTCATGTCGATATCTCAACCGCTCACTTTCTTTGAGATACTTCGACCAGTCAAACCTTTGCTTCATACGAATCAAAGTTCCTTTTGGCAACGTAACTCCAATTCTTTTCTTTTCAAAAGCAAAAAGTTTTCCGTTTACAGTCTTAAACTCTACATCTTTTTCATTGTATGTCATAAAATTACCCCCTTATATCAAACATATCTTCTATTGTTGGATAGAGTTTTGCTTGTCCTCTACAATTCAATGCCATCATTTTCGGAGCATATTTTCCATCTTCGTTTTGTTTCACTATTTGTATTTCAATGAAACTATCATGTGATAAACCCGCTCGATACATAAACGAAGATAATGCTGTTAATTCATTTTCTCCGTTTGATGCCCCAATCACAAACTGTCCATTAACAGTCAATAATGATATTTTATATTTATTCACTCTTTATCACTCCCGAAGAAAGAAGTCTTTCCCATGTATCAGTGAACGCAGTCACCTTATATGGTTTATGATTGTCTTTATCAATCAAAATACGAAAAGCGCCATATCTTGTGTTATAAAAAGCATAGAAGAAATATTCGTGTTCTTCATGTGATTCTCTTTCCCCGATTTCAAGAATTGATTCAACCATTTTCATGTATTGCCTTTGATAATCTTTGTTTGTACTGGCATAATACATCGTTTTGATTTCTTTCATCATTTTACACTCCCTTTCATTATATATATTATACCATATAAACAACGTTATTGTCAAACGATACAACAATACCCGCCAAGAATAAATCCTAGCGGGTATTGTTGCTGAAAGGAGTATAACAAAATGAGTGGTTGGAGTGGGGAGACTTGAACTCCCGGCATCCTGCTCCCAAAGCAGGCGCGCTACCAACTGCGCTACACCCCATTATATTCACACACAAAAGGAAAACCAATCATGTGTGGTTTCAAAAGTAATAACGGACAAAACACCAGCTACAAAATCCGTTTGTGCCTAGTATAATCCACTAGGTTTGCCAATATACAATATACGGCGATTTACAGGAAAATCCTGCGCGGTTGTTTGGTTAGCGAGGATGGCTGGAACGGTGGGACTTGAACCCACAACCTTTGGCTTAACGGGCCAACGCATACTACCAATTGAGCTACGTTCCAATATATTCCCCAAGGCCAATAACTTGGGGAGATTTTGCGAACATTTAAGGACTTCTCTCCACTCGATGATTCATATTCTGTAAAGTGCTAATGTGCTTCGATGAAGACTCAGATGGTATGCGGGCTTTCGCTGAAGCAGAAACGCTTTTGTGAAGAGTATATGCGTACAGGCAACGCGGTTTATAGATGAACCCTAGAAAGGAGAATAATATAAGGAGGTGTGAGCTGTTCGCTTGGTTTTGTAGAATTACAATTTAATCTTTTTCGTGGCTAAACACTTTGGACAAATGTAAACCATGTACGCTTTATGTGGCCTCAAGGAAGAATCATTCTTGTATATTTCAACTTCTTTTAGAAATTGCCAAGAGTGCCTACAAAATAATTCTTTTATAGATTTAATACAGACTCCTCCTTTAAAAGATTCTCCACTACAAAACCGCCAAGGCAAAACGGAACATCATGGAAATGTTTTTAGTTTAGGAGAAAATCAAATCGTGTAAATGATACTATATACAGGAGATTACTGGTGAACAGCAATGGAAATTTTATGATACTTTTATTTTAAGTGGATTGACTGATAGTATCATAGAATGTGATGATTCAGCAGTAAATACCATGATTAAGATAGTACGCCCAACACAGAAGCACATTTACACAATGGCGCTTGCTGCTGGATTCGAACCAGCGAACCTTTTCAGGTTGCCTGTTTTCAAGACAGGTGGATTAAACCGGACTCTCCCAAGCAAGCATATAAAGTTGTCGCTACAAAACTACGAATGGTTACGCAGAACATCACGACAATGTTTTTTAGGAGAAAATCAAATCAAATAAGGAGAAAATAATTGGTACACCCACTAGGAATCGAACCTCGAATCGCTGGATATAAGCCAGGTGCAACGAAACCACATCACCTTGGGTGCTTATCTTTCATTGTCTATATTATACCACAAAAAAGAGATTTTGTCAACCCCTTATGATATCAAGTTCGTCACCAATTTCTCTAAGACAATCAGCAAGATGTCCGCACAAAGATTTTAACCATCTTTCGTCTCTGTCTTTCATTACAGAATCACGTTCTATCTCTGTTAAATCCGAGAAACAAATGCTTTGCCACTTGCCGTCTCGTTGAATACGAAAATAACATCCATCAAGTTCTCTGTTGATTTTATCAGCCATTTATTAACACTCCTTTTGTATTTTTAAATTAATTGCCGACCTCATACTTTCGTAAAACTTGTGTAAGGGGGCACACAAGAATCCTTAGTCGGCGGATTTTTGAGACAAAGAAAATAGAGAGAAAGAAAGGGATGTGATGCCTTTACAGGCACTAGATACGGTGGCCGGATTTGAACCAACATCTGTCCCATTCACACAGGGCTGCTTTACTATTAAGCTACACCGTAATAAATCACACTACACAGTGAACAGAGGTATTGCTTTCACTCCTTGGCCTATCCAAATAAGGCCCCACCCATAATCCCTCGTGTGAATTTACAGGCATTTTTAATCACGGAACGCCTTTATAAAAACCGATTTAAAAGATTTAAGATTAATCAACGCCCGCAACGATTATAAGCACGGGGCATGAACCGTCCCTCAATATTATTGAGAGCCAAACAAAGTTGGGCTGTCCTTATAACGGACTACACGCTTCAACGAAAATATTTATTAGCATCATTATTAAGTTTAATGTGCTTCTTAGATATTATCTCAGCGTGCGTTTATAGTGTCCTCCGCACGAGAGTCCACTCTATTCATGCCGTATTTATCCAAATTTATAGCGGCATTTATATCCCTGTCAATACTGATTCCGCAATTCTCACAATTGTAAACCCTGTCTTTAATAGTTAAGTTTTTATTTATATTACCGCAACAATGACATAACTTGCTCGACGGGAACCATCTGTCTGCCAAAACAAGAGTTGTGCCATAATCAACACACTTATGCTTTAGCATACGTTTAAAATCTCCAAACTTAGAGTTTTGAATATGCTTAGAAATTCCACGATTTTTAAACATATTACGAATGTTTAAATCTTCAATAGTGACAAGGTAAAACGATAATGCTAACATTTTTGTAATATGATTCAATTCGTTATTACTTATGCCTAAAATATGCGAATATATTTTTCTAATCCTCTTTCTATGTTTTAGGAACCTTTTGCTGCCGTATTTCATACGAGAGAGCTTTTGCTGTTCCTTACTTATAGCATTTTCATATTCTAAATATGACTTAAATCCTGTAATATGAGCGCCATTTGACAGAGTAACAAACTCTTTGACCCCCAAATCAACCCCAACATGCTTTTTACTTGCATTAACTTTTTGAACGGCTTCAGACTCTACAAGAAAACTTACATACCAACGTTCATTTTTTATACTAACTGTTATCCTGTTTATTTTTGTATGTTTTGTTATACGTTTAAAAATATTTTCGTTTACATATATTTTACCACTTATTTTAGGTAATGAAATATGGTGAGAATCTATTATACTGTTGTCAATGCCGGTAGTATATGAAAAGCTGTTGTCTCTGTCTAAATTTTTGTTCTTGTATTTCGGAAATCCAACACGCATTCCAGCTCTGTTGCCATTTTTAGAGTCAGCAAAATTTTTAAACGCAACAGAAAGATTTTTAATAGCGTTTGAATAAACTTCTTTTGAATTATATTGCCACCATTCGTTTCCAAACGAATCCTTACATATTTCGTGCTTTATGACATTAAACTTCTTGCGTAGTTCATAATGTGAAAATGATGGTTTATAGTTTTTGTCTTGATTCGCCAAATCAAGTTCTCTTTTTATTTCATCTATTCCCCAATTATAAGCAAATCGGGCCGCTCCAGCGCATGAATACAGCTCGCGCTCCTGAGTTTTATTTGGAAGAATAGCAAATTTATATCCTTTATACGCCATTACTTTCACTCCGCGTTATATCTTTCTCTTGACTACGCCTATATTATATCACACATCATGCTTACTTGTCAAGTAAAATATGAATTTGTTCTGGGCTTCCGATATAAAAATCCCATCGCCCAGATAGGTTATACTACGTGGACACCATTCATCATCAATAATAACTTCTCCATCGTCAACACGCATTTTGGCCTGAAAACTATTGAGTTCCTTGTCAGTCGATATAACATCTATGCTATATTCATACTTTTTATGTATCATTTTATAGATATCTTCAAGAAAGTATCTTCCTCCAGCTTCAAACAAGTCGTTTAATATTTTGTCTGAATCTTTTTTCGTCATTTTTTTCATCTCCCTAATCGCCTTGTTTAAAAGCAAATTGCGAACCCTCTGCCAATTTTGTTTCTCCTAAAATAATCCTAAATAATGCTATGAAAGCAAAACTTATTCATGTCTTATTTGAAACAGATGTTACATTAATAAATATATGTTTTTAACAAAAACATTATAAGAAAATTGGCGAAATGCTGTTCGTGTTTATTGTGTTGTAGAATTGTTGAGGTTTTGAGCTAACGCAAAAACAAATGACGTGTTACGATGCGCATATCGAACCAATTTGGAGTCACATGAGTGACGATTCTTCAATATGTTCAAAGAATATGTCCAGTCCTTTTGGGGCCGGATTCTTCATTCTTTTTGCTGATTAGCAAATTAAAGTCTTTACTTCCCTATTTCTAGGCAAATATGAAACTTTTTATTTTCGCAGCATCATAGTTCATCAGCGACTGAACCGGCATAGTAATCCTACAATTTGCTTTTAAACAGGGCGATTAGCCCTGTGGCGGGAGTTACTTCTCAGCGTCCGTAACGGTTGCGAAGTAAGTCTCTACCGCATCGTTTATAGAACCCTCGAAGTCGAAAGGACATTCAAAAGGAACTTCCGTTGTTACCATCAGATAATCTACTTTCGCAGAAATATCTGACGCTTCTTTCATAAGTTTACGCTGTTCTGAGCGGAACTTATTTCTGTCAAAGTAAATGGATTTGACTTTCTCGATTGGATAACGATATGTCGTTTGTTTGCCCTCATTATCCATCTTATACCCAATACCAACTGTTTTTGTTTCCGTGGTTTTCAAAGAGTTCAGGCCAGCAAGAACTTCTCCAAGTTTACGTTTGCGGTTTGCCATATTGATGGCAACGTCAATGTCGATTGGGAGATTCTTCTTGGCAGTGGAAATCGCATTGGAAAGCGTTTCTTTGTATGCCAAGATAATTTCAGCGAAATAAAGCATCTCCAAAGAAGAAAGTCCTGTACCATCTTCTTTTGTAAGGAGAGTGCCCAGCTCGTTTGGTTCTTCTACAATTTCATCTTCAGCTTCGGGGTAAGCCATTGACCTGAAGTGTTTCTCGACAGTTTTCGTGAAGTAGTCCTTACGAGAGAACGTTACTTCCATTGTGGTAAGCCACTTGTCGAAAACGTTTTGTGCGTGAAATGCCTCTTTTAACACCATGATTAATTCTCCTTTTTCTTGTTTCATAGATATTTTCCAAAATGGTGACCCCGACGTGATTTGAACACGCACGTTCCACCTTGAAAGGGTGGTGACTTTAACCAATTCGTCTACGGGGCCATAGAACGCTGGCGGGAATTGCTGACCCGCCAGCAAAGTATATCCAGCGAGTAGCGACCTCGCCGTTTGTGCTCAAATGCTCTGTGAAAATACGAGGAACTTCCCACGTCAAACTTCCGAGCTGCAAGTTTATATTTGATGTGCATAACACACGCCCACATACTCTGCCATAACACAGTCGTATGAGTGAAGCATTTGACGCATGTCTTTTGCTGATTTTCCACGTCAGCTCAACCAATATGATTCCGCTCGACTGGAAAACACCGAACGAATGACCCACTTGCATTAACACATTGGATTTTACGCACTGCAGTTGCGTAATGGGTAATGGTGATTGCTGGTGGCATACGAGCCACCGCCTCCCGCCTGAGAAGCGGGCGACTTTCCCTTGTCCAAGCAACCATATGGTGATTCGCGCATGATTCGAACATGCGTTTCCGCCTTGAGAGGGCGGCGACCTAGACCACTAGTCGAGCGAACCATAATGGTGACGTGAGCATGGAACGACCATGCGCCTCTGGACTGAGAATCCAGCGACTTGCCCTTGTCCATCACGCCATATTGGTGACGCTTGGCTGAATCGAACAGGCCATTTCCCGATTGAGAGTCGGGTTTCCTAACCTTTAGAAGAAAGCGCCATATAAAACATGGGAACAAGTTAAATGTAAAGGTGAGAATTTATTTTTTTGTTTTCCCTGTTCCCATGTTATTATTATATCATATCGTACCGTATCATGTCAAGCATATCGTTCATTAAGCGTAAACCCCAATGACTTCAATTTCTGTATTCATCGACTGGCTCAGGTCGTACATCTTCTCGATTTTGCGTGGACTTGTGGGCCAAGAATACATGATACAGATATCACCATTCTTTTCGATTTTGAATCCACGAATGATGATTCTTACAAAGTTATTGCTCGCACCAAACTCGACTTTTGCCACACTATAAGGCAACACTTCGCTGTATGGTACTCTTTTTGGCTTCTCGAACTCTCTAATTTCTTTCTTTGCCTTCACTTTTTATCCCCTGCCTTTCTCTTTTCTTCCGTAAATCCCATATCCTGACTTAAAATTGATATAGGCTGTTAAACAGTACAGGCAAGGGAACTTACGAAACCAAAATCCAATTACTACAACTAGATTTTTTGTGTCCGTATAAGGACAACTAAATACAGCCTTTGTTATTGTGTCATGTTCAATATGGACTTCTGTAATTACACCTCTTAATAACAAGTCTTTTGTAATATCGTTTGAGTTATATCGTCTTTTAAAACAGTTCTTGTGCTGTAAAAAATTCTCAACGATATTATCGGATTGATGCCTAGAGTGTGTAATTATTCTGTTTTCATCAGCTACATAACCCCATACTGTTTGCTGTATTGATTTGGGAATATCAGGTTTTTGATAAACCCCATCAGCAATCATATCCTGCCCTCCTTTACTGTGCTTATATTATATCATACGACACACGTTCGTGTCAAATTATTCCATTGTATTCCACAAGCCTTGAATACGCTCAAATGAAACCGGTGTATAATTCCACCTCTCTACGCATACACAAGCACTTCTTCTGGTGATAGTCTTATACATTTCACTCCCATGTACATGCCCATACATGAAATAATATGGAGAGCCATCGCACATATATACGGGAGGTTCATGTCCAAGAACAATCCAGTCCTTATAAATAATAGGAAACCTATATACTTCTTGGAATCCTTTCTCGGCCCACCAATCAGGTTTTCTGATTCTATCATGGTTCCCCATAACAAGAATCTTTTTACCATTCAACGCACTGACATAGTTTCTTGTAAGCTCTGCTCCGCAAAACGAAACATCACCAAGACAAAATACAGTGTCGTTGCTTGTTACAACTTTATTCCAGTTTTTCAAAAGTTCGTCATTCATATGTTCAACGCTTCTGAATGGACGTTTCTCGTATTCAATGATGTTCTTGTGCCCAAAATGTAAATCAGATATAAAATAATCCATTATGTCCCCCTTTTTATATTTCTACCTTATTGGCGCGAAAGACGTAACAGTATATGTAAAATTAGCTGCGGTTCCAGTAATGGATGTAGTTGCAGCATTATTATATCTTAGAATGACAGGAGTGTTACTTCCTGAAGATATAGTCCAACCAACACCTATTGTGTTGTCACAAGCTTTGTTAGAAACATACTTTCGCGCATCAATATTGGGTTTGACAGTTTGTTTCGGATAAATAAATATATGTCCCCAACTAAACTTTATTGCCAGTCTATCATTAGCATAAGCAGCGCTTTGGAACTGATTATATAAACTTCCGTTTAAACACAGCCATCCTCCTTCAAACACGGGCCTGTGGGATGGTGTTTCGTTATAAACTGCTTCTATAGGACAATCAAACTGATATTTCCCCAAATCCATTTGATGGAAAAATCCGATAAGTTCTTCTTTTGTCATGTTGTCACTTCAATTTCGTATGAGTCGTTACAACTTTTCCCGTTGATGGATTTTTGATTTCTTCTACACCAAACACAATTCTTTCTGGAAGATGGGAGTCAGTAGGTTTCAAAACATAACTACAATCATCCGATATATGGTCGTACTTACCATTGTTTACAGATGTTGTAAATTCTCTGTTGTAAGACCAATCAATACGTTTATTAATTTTTACATATTCTTTTCCTACAAACAGTTCTTCTGCCAAAGAATCTATTGCGTTATAGTAAATATCATCTGCGCTTCCTTGAGCTAAACAACTAAAGATACACTTTGTTGCTTCGTCAATATAAAGAACACTACGCTTCTGTTTACTATTCCATTTATAACTAAACTCTTTATCTTTCAGAGTAAAGTTATAATCATATTCTTTATCGTTTTGCTTAAAAGCAATAACAGAACCAGAATCACGCATAATTGCAAAAGCACAGTTTGAATAACAACCTTGCGAAATATCATAACACGAGGCCCATCTATGTTTATGAATGGACATTGTCATATAGTCAATCGGATTAATAGAAATTTCAATCGTTGCGTCAATCTTTGTATTCTGCATTATTTTTGACAAAGCAATATCGAAAGCATTATCGTTCAAAAGCTGTGAAAGAAACCTAGACAGCTTCATGCCTTTGCGACAAATGTCGGTGTATCTTGTATAGAAAACTGGAACAAAAGATATAATGTTGTTCAAAACATCTTCTGTTTTAAATTGTTTTAAATGAAAAGAATATACAGGAAATTCTTGAGAAAGTTCTTCGATTAAAGCACTCATTTCCCTTTCAGTTTTGTTTACTTTAATCGTTTTCTTAATGGAAAGGTTTCTCCCCATAAGAAGATAGAGCCATTTTTTATTCCTCGCCCAATCTGTCAGATATTCTTCTACAAGATTATTTCGTATATCACTGTATCCGCTTGTCCCACATGTGCCAAGAGCAAAGAAGTGTTTCATAAGTTCAAAATCAACTTTAGACAACATTTCTTTGACTACTTCATCTTCTTCGACTGATTCCGTTACTTTAACGGTTTCAACATGTTCACACAGCTCTTTTTTATTTGGTTTGAGCATAGCAGCCGTGAAAATATATCCATCTTTTTTGAATAGAATATATTCGGATTCATTTGCGATTTGCCAAATGACATCCTTAATTTCGGGAGTAACACGAAATTTTGTCCCACAATATATAGACATCCCATTTGTGAATTTCCCCGGAACTAAACTAAGCTCACCAAATTCTTTTTTAAGTTCTTCAATTGACTTTACAGTAAGAACCATTCCACTGCGTAATGCGCCCTTTACTTGCCATTTGTACAACGCCACCAATCCTGCCTTTCACATGTATTTTCTATATATTATTATATCATATTTATTCGCTCTTTGTCAACTGAATAATAGATAAATACTCAGTATAACTTACCTTTATTCTGTCTTTTCCTTTAAGAAGGAAATAGAGTTCATTTTTGCTGTCAATATATCCCCTATGAGAAAACGTATCGTACTTTTGCCAGTCTTTCGTTTCGTCTTTAGCTTTTAAGAAAGCCTCTTTTGACGGAAACGCATATTTACTCATCGTAGACAAAACCACATTCCACCATTTCTTCTGCTACTGTTGCTATTACAGATTCTACTGTGTCTGATTCGTCAATCACTTCCACAGTGCCATATGTAAATCCAGCATCAGAGGCAAACATTTCAAACGGATTCTCAGAAGCCATAATAGCTTCAAACATTTCATTACCAAAATATAGACGGTTCATAACAAGTGATACTTGTTCTGCTTGTTCTTCGTTGTCTACAACCACCCATGGCTGTATAATCCCATCTAATTCTTGTCCAACAACGTATTTTGTAACCATTATTGTACCTCAATAGTGCGTTTTGATGAAACACAGCGCTCTTGTTCACGGTTTGTCAAATCAAAATTGACAATCTCGCCCTTTCGGAGAAGAATAAAGTTGCCATGTGGAGTAATATCATCATCAGAAACAATGATAAATCCACCATCAAACAGACAATACAAATCCTGATTTGACTCAGCACTGTAATGTACAAATTCTGGAAAACGTTTTAGCCACCCACCAAAATGTGGCTTCATCTCAAAATCTATAATTCCAATCCCATCTGTGTTTTCAGAACCTACAATATCTTCATCTGCAAAACGAGCAATCTCAATGGATTCTGACATCATAATACTTCCGGCGCTTTCACCAATGAGAATGCCGCCCCTTTTAGCAAACTCCGAAAGAACATCGAGTATACCAGCTCTGCGAAGAAGCCACTGAAACAAAAACGTATTACCGCCACCAAGAATGATAACATCGTTCTCTTTTAAAGAATCAATCTTTGTTTCGTCAAAGAGATAACCAACGTCAAACATGGAAATGTTGTCAGGGTTAAATCCCATTCTTTCCAATGTATAATAATCTCCCGACGACTGTACACCTTGAAAATTTGTAAAAGATGGGATAATACAAATTTTAGGGTCGGTATGTTTTGCCTTTTCGCGGATGAAATCACGAACTTTTTTGGAATCATAAAAAGAACTAAACAGTACAAGATTCACAATTAAAACCTCCTTTATTATACTTAAAAGATAGTATTAGCGCCAAACATTGAAGTTTGGCGCTAATACTCGCGTCATTTATACCAAAGGAATAAACGGAAATTTTGAACAATAATGTAGCTATGGGGAGGATTTACCTCCCCATAGCTATCTATTATGGCCGATTAGATATAATAAGCAACCTCGCGCTCTGCGTCCTCCAGAGCCTTACGCGCCGCATCAACCTTGGCTTTTGCCGCAGTCAGGCGCGGGTCCTCAGCAGTCCACACAGTCACCAAGTCCTCAGTGAATCGACGACCCGTCATAAACTTGAGAGCTTCGGACAGACGGTTACGAGTGGGAACGGCATCCGAGAACTCCTCAATCTTCACAACGTCGCGATTACCCTTGGTAGAGCCGCACACAGCAATCTTGCCAGTGCCAACCTCAATACCATTGGACTTACCATTCATCAGGTTGATGACATCGTGATGCCCAGCATCGTCAGCCACGACAACATACTTATCGCCATTCTTAACCGTCAGAACCATACCAACTTTCAGAGAGTTGTTATCAGTAATTTTTGCCATAGTTTTTGTCTCCTTGTTTAATAAAATTTATGTGAATAAAACGGACACTAATTAAGTTCCCCATCCACTGTATATATTATATCATATGAATGGGTATCTTGTCAACCAAAACTGACTTACTTCTTTCCACCGAACAGAGCTAACAAAAGTTCATCGTCAGTGTTTGGTTGAGCTGGGAATGTTCCAGTAGTATATTTCACTACTTCCCCATAATCCTCTTGAGTATCGTCAAGAAACCTAGTGACGCTTTTTTCTGCGCTTTTTTCTCCTTTTCCGATACCTTTCAACTCGAAAGGGAATTTTTTCTTGTTCCCCTCATCGTCGAGGATTTTTTCAATCATTTCGATTGTTTGGAACATATCTTTGACATTTACAATCTCTTTTTCTGTGTGATTATGCATATAACCACATGAGAAGTTTACACCAGCAATGTTCCAATCAGGACAAAATTCACAAATATCTGTCCTTGAACCTGGAGTTTCCTTGTATCCAAAAGAACATATATAATCTATGAACTCTTGATTTTTACAACGATAGAACACGGCATCAGTTGAACCCTGTCTATCAATCTGAATAGCAAAGTTGATTCCATCTGAATGTGCTTTCAACGGTTTTGTTGCTTTTCTAGCACCAATACATCCAGATTCTTCCTGCGTTGTAAACAATACATACGGAAGTTTATCCTTTGCTCGTTTACTGATAATTTTCAGAATAGTATAAATACCATTCCTGTCGTCCCCGCCAATACCTTGTGGCGACCAAATAAGTTCCTGCTTTTCGTCATACAGAATCGTTTCGGGAACTACCTTGAAAACGGTATCCATATGGGCACACAAAATTACAGGGATTGTACCTTTCGCAAAGATGTAATCGTCGGTTATGACACAGTTATCTTCGCCGTAAATCTTCGGAATCTGACGGCCAAGATATTCAACAAGGTCGCGCTCGCGGCTTTGAACGATTAATTTATAACCGTCAAAGTTAAATCCTTTCATTGTCTTTCTCCTTTGCTTTTCTTTGAAGAAGAATGACTGACAATATGTTTTTCAAGAATATCTGTTCTGATATTGTACAGATTATCTCTATAACTGTAGTACACCCTCATTAACAATCGTACTTTTGAATCGTTGCGAAAGTAGAATATAATACGTTTCTTTTTGTCAACATACAGTTCTTCAACATCGACTAATTTACACCCATTTAAAATCAAGTAAGCCGCCATTTGAAAGTCGTATATGGTTTTAATCTTCTTCGATTCATCCATGCCATATCAACCCTCAAACAATCTTTGAGATATCAGGGTCTGTCTTGTTTAATTCGCTTTTAGGCGGCGGTGTTGCAGGAGTAGACGAGTAGTAAGTTGTGCCACCGTTTTTACTTGTGCCATAGTTATTGCTATAAGAACTATACGAAGTGGGCTTTGATTTACAAAGGCTTCTTACTTCTTCAAGAATCTTGTCATATTCATAATAATCTGCCGAACAAGCTTCCCATGTCGCATCAAACCCATCTTTTACTGCTCCTGACGGGTCGCAATAGCCATATGCGATTCGATTTTCCAAATCGAGATACCACAGATGTAATGATGGCCTACCGCTTGTCTCTTTTGTGATTTCGCCAACAATAAGCCAGTCTGTGACTTCACATAGCTTTTCAAAATATGAAAAGTCTTTCCCGTCAAAAGCATCATGGTTAGAACTCAATGTATTACGAATCATACACTGAGAATATATCGTACCGTACTTTTTGTCAACACGATATCCGATATATTTTGAGATTTCCTCATATTTCGAGGAATTTTTGATATAATCGACTGTTTGCTCAACGAGATTTGCGTCAAAAATCTCAACATTTCCGCTTGCTCCGTCAACAATACAGTCGCAGATAATTGTGGCTCTCTGTGTCATAGCTTTCGCATACTTTGAAAGCTTATCAAACACATAATCGTCCACAAAGATTTTGGGGCGTGTTGCTCCATCTAAAATCTTCATTGCAGTTCTCCTATCTGTATTGTTTAAAGGACGGATTTATGGAATACCCGATTTCGTCCATCAAGAGGTTTGCCGGTGATAGGACAGTTCGGGTTTGAACCAATAACAATTGGCCCTGAAAATTCCAGGTTCATCTTATGACGAATCAGAACAGTCTGATTGCTCGGAATATCGTCATAATGTTTTGCGTTTGGTGCGTTTTCATAAACAGTACCACGACAATTTTTAGCACCATTATTTTTCTTAACCCAAACATGTGGGATATCGCAGAACTTTGCCACCGTTGATTCGAGAAGATTGCGAATCTCAGAAGTGATTGCCTCATTCTGGTACTTCTGAGGATATTCACGACTAAAGATAAACATGTTGTCTTTCTTAGAGCCGTAAATCATCTGTCGCCATGACTTGGAGTTCCACATAAACGGCTTTCCGTTTCCATCAAGGTCGTATGCGTATTCCCTGTCAGATGCCATGAACGCAACAAGGCTTCCCTCATCAAACATATAACTCAAACAACCAAGTCCATACTCACCATCGTGAAGAGCATGACAAGAACGCCACTCGTGTTTTGTAACACTAGCTGTCATATAGTCCATTGGATTGATGCTGATATGAACCGTCGAGTTTACTTCTTTATTCTGAATGAACTTCGACAGCTCTATATCAAACTCTTTGTCGTCAAAGAAATCAGACAAATACTTCGACAGCTTCATACCGCGCTGAATCGGTTTATATTTTTCCAATTCAGAATGGCCTCCGAGTTTGTTCTGAAGAAATTCCTGTGTACTAAACATATCGAGAATCGGAGCGTATTTGATAAATTTACGTTTGAAATCCGACATCATTGCCCTGATAAGAATTTCGTCTTTGTCAGGCCGCAAAGAGATATTGATGTCCCTCGAAATAGAGAAATTATGTCCAAACATGACATAATATTCCCACTTCTTTTCTGCCCAACGACGCAACCACTCTCTTGCTTGTTCTTTTGTCACAAACAACGGATTGCGATTTTGACGAGAACTTTGTACATTACCAGTGTTCGCACACTGATTCAAATACAGGACAATCTCCTTAATCGGAGCCTTATCCAACATTTCTTCAATGATAGACTCTTTACTATCACCAACCACAGCCTTAGCTTTATTTTCAATTGAAGTAAAAACACGTCCCTCAAGACGCTTATCTTTGCCGCTTTCATCTTCCATGGCTCCATATTTTTCCAAAAATACACCAGAATTGAATTGATTTATAGCGAAACCGAGAAATTCTTTTTTCCATTCGGTTTTTGCGTTGTCTGACACCACATGAAACGCATCCCACAAGAAATACAGAACCGAATATCCATCTTTATGGATTCTCCAAGAAGCCAACGATGTGCCTGTCTTGTTTTTGACAGCATATTCATCTGGCCATTTCTTTTCATTTGAAAAGATACAGGCATCATTGTTCGCGAGTTGATATTGATTCATATACTCACGAATATCAGCAAATCCACACTGATGATGCCAGCCCCAGTTTACAATGAATACTTTGTTCTTGTTTTCTTCTGGATTTGCCGAAATAAAATCCGCGAAAGTTTCGCTAAGTTCCTTATCGTCGAAAGCTCTTTCAGGAATATGATGGTTGTAAATCACAACCAATACATCATCCTTTAAAAAATCTCGACACACCGGCTCAAGAAGTTTTGCTGAGAAGTCCTCATATTTGGCTGGTGTACCATCGAACTCCCCAATGATTCTAAAATCCATTGACTATTGCCTCCAATAAAATTTTCGCTGTGATTGATTTCACTAACGATATTATAACATATCTTACTCCACTTTGTCAAGCGAATTTAATCTTTCGGCAACTCGCTTTTCCGCCGTAGAAAAGATATTATTATCTTTTTCAATGCCTATAAATGTTCTATTTGTGTTTATACATGCTATTGGAGCTGTTCCACTTCCCATAAATGTATCTAATACAACCATTCCCTCATTTGTATATAATTGTATTATATATTCAAATAATGGCACAGGTTTCTGTGTTGAATGAAGCCCTCTCTCTTGCTTAAACTCAAACACATTTGTCGGGAACCTTTGTCCAGTATTTACAATTTCTTTATCTTCTTTGTAAACAATGCCTGACGCTTCTCCTCCGCTTCTTTTACTACGCCAAACATATGGCCTTTTTCCATCAGACAAAATTGGATTGTAGATATTTTTCTTTTTATAAAACACCATGATATCTTCATATCTACGCATAGGTTGAACTCTTGCTAGATGTGGTGTTGTTGCGTTTGGTTTTACCCAAACGCAACTATACCTATAAATATCAGGATTTCTTACAATTACATTTGCCGTGAAAGGATTATTTCCAAACATAACAATTGTTCCGTTATCTTTGACAACCCTCTTATAATGTGTAAAAAGTCCATCAATATCAATGGCGCATTCCCAACCACAATTTGTTGTATTATATGGAGGGTCAGTCAAAATCAAATCAATACTACAATCCTCAATATCTGGCAGAACTTCATAACAATCACCGTTAATTAGTTTGTTTAGAAATCGTTCGTTCATGCGTTACCGTCCTTGACTTAATGAACATATTATACCACAAATATCCATATTTGTCAAGCATTTTCTCTATCAACACGAACGAGAGAATATACCGAGTTCATTGTTTCAAATGCAATTCTGCCAGCATCAGACGTTGAAATGATACTCATAACGGTAGTTGTATAAAGATATTTCTTGAAATCTGGCCAATACGGCAACACTGAACGCTTTCCAACTTCAAGTTCTCCTATAATTACTTTGCGCCCAATTCTACTTTGTGCTTTTTCATCCTGTTTGGGCTCTCCGTCAAGGTTTGTAATCTCGTCAATTTTATACAAATCATCTACGACAGGAAACACGTTTTCACAGTTTTCGCAGTATGCTTTGTACTCTGGATAACCAGTGACTCTGCCTATTGCGTTCATTGTTTGCAATATTGCTTCGTAATCTTCGCTAAGTTTTGTATGATGTCCACATACAGGGCAAATAAATTCTTCCATTAAACATTACCATCCTATTTAAAAATTTATTTGCTCATTGTTCATTTATATATTTATAGAACAATAAAGGACTTAGCAAAAACTAAGTCCGCATTGAATTATTTTGGAGCGATAGACGAGATTTGAACTCGCAACTTTCTGATTGGAAATCAGAAGCTCTACCAATTGAACTACTATCGCATGGCTTCCTCGGCTGGACTTGAACCAGCAACGCACAGATTCAAAGTCTGCTGTCTGTACCATTCGACTACGAGGAATTATTGTATATATTATATCATATATATTCGATTTTGTCAAGCAATATGATGTCAATAATAGAACACGAAGTTTCTTCCATCACACTCTATAAGAAATGGCGATATTGATTTTACATGAACAGTACCCAAATGCCATATGTTATAATTATGAGTACAGTCCTTAACTAACATGTAATTTCTGCCACTTTTTAACTTTGCGTTTCTAACACTCCAAGATGGGTCAACATCATCTACCCTTATTTTTGTATAAGCGTTTTCATTTTTAATAACCCTTTGAAATGTATTACCATTAAAACTTCCAAGTCCTGCACTAAATTTTATATTTTTAGAACGTTTAGCCATAGTATACCTCTTTATTTTAAAAAAAATGGTGCTGGTGGCGGGACTTGAACCCGCATGGTTACTAACCGTGAAAGCTTAAATTTCATGTGTGTTCCAATTTCACCACACCAGCATGTTTTACACAAAACGACTATGATAAAGTAAAAAAGAGATTTTCTCATGTGCTGTTACGCCAAAGGAATATTGGGCATTTATGCCCCATCCCGCCCTTGTAACCGTTCCTGTACAAGCTCCAATGCTTCACAACTACACTTATATAATGGGCTTATCGTGTAGTTGTCCCTCACTGACTTGCCTAAGCTCTGTTTTCTTCTGAATCGGCTCTCCCTATCAGTTCTGGCGGTGAACAGAGAAACCCACCTTGGTTACATACGGAATATCACTCACTCATTATACGATGGCTGCTTCTAAGCCTACGTTTGAGAAAATCTCAATGGCGCGCCGAGAGGGACTCGAACCCCCGACTCCCGCTTTAGAGGAACGGTACTCTTTCCGATTGAGTTATCGGCGCTAATCTTCACTTTTTAATTTTGTTTGGATATACTATAAATATGAGTCCATCTTTTTCGATAATAGAAGGTTCTGCTATAACTATATTAATCATATTCATCATCCAGAATCCCCTGACATCATAACGTGATTTTACCCTGTCAAACCCGTCACCAAAGTCCAACGGCTTCATGTTGTACTCAGTACATCCATTTTTATATTTAAAATCAAAGCGAATATCTTTTGGTTCACAGTTAAACTCCTTAGAATATTCTATAAGAAAACTATAAAACGGAACGCTATCTCCGTCTTTAAACGTCATATTTCTCACCAACCTTATATGGTATAATCGTAGCGCCATCAGCCTCGAATTTAAACGGAGAAGTAGAAAGAACTTGGAAATCATAAAAGCTCCAAGAACCAGAAGAACCGAAATCTACTCCCTGAAAATCGTTAAAAAACTTACAATTGTATTCATTATCGGTTAAATTTGGCAACAAAAAATCAGCTCTGATATTTTGTAACCCATATTCTGAAAACCTTTCTTGTAAAAATTCCCCGACTTCATCTATATCATCTATATAGATTTCACAATATTTATCTGGGATAGAAATAGTGCGATTGTCCATCATATTCACCCTAATATAAAAATAATGGTGTGGGCGGTGGGATTTGAACCCACAAAAGCTGCGTTCTTAGCGCAGTGGATATGCCAATTCTCCTACGCCCACAAGAAAGCGCCCATAAGGGCGCTAAAGAAAGGAGTTTAAAATGGTATTACTTCTGACTACTATTGTATTATATCACACAAGCACACTTTTTGTCAACCAGATTGAGACAGTTTTTCACGAACTTCCATAAGAATATGGCCCAATTTATTTTCACCGACACCATTACAGACACCCCAATATGTGTCTTTCCACCAGTTTCCCTCTACTAGCTCCTCACTTCCAGTAGAGAGCAGTTTGTGCTTCAACGTCTCATTTTGAGAGAACTTTGAAAGAACAATGCCATACATAATACCATCTTTAACTTCTTCCCAATCCTTGCGCAATGTTACATGCCGCCCTTTACGCTTGGATTCTGACGGAGATAGTCCGCAAAAACTCTTAATTAATGATGTATCTTGGCACTTTTGAGCCTGAAAAGCCGCCTCAGCACTTCCAAAGATATGCCCTCTATACTTCACAGGCGATTCATAAAAGTTGCTAAGAAAAGAAAATTCACCATCAAACTTATCAATCATGCGGACAACCTCCCTCATTTGTATATATTATACCATATACTAGGCCGTTGTGTCAAGAGATTACGGCATCAAAAACTCATTAGCGTATGGCAATGTTGACACCCATTCAATAAATTTCGCCCACTCTGTAAGTTTGTGCCCCGCTCTTTGGCGTACAATACTATACAGATTTTCATAATTCATTGTGATAGTCCGAGTTTGAAGCCATGATTCGGGCAAAATACGAATAAGCTCTTTCCAATATCTTTTGTCTTTTGTTTCAAGGTATTTGTCGCGCAACTTATTACAAATAGTGAGAATATCTTCCCACGCATCATCAATTACAAACTCTGCTTCGTCGCCATGAACACATGTATATTTATCCAGTGACAACATATGAGAATAATCGTCCATTTCAAAGTTGTCAATCGTGATTGGATTACGCATAATAGTATGCATGGTGCTTGAGCTGTTGGCAGTAGTTCCTATTTTATATGTATCGAACTCTTTGAGCCAGAATAGCGAGCCTGTTATATCGACTGAAACCATGATTTGACGCAAAAATTTACGATGTTCGGGGCCAGCAGAAATCAGTCTTTTTGCCAAATTCATATCGTTTTCACCGATTTTTACAGTTGGCGAGAAAATACTGTCACTTTTTTGGTGTGAATCCAAAGGGTTTCTCATGCCACGGAGGGCATGTTCAAATCCCCAAACGTCTGTTTTATCGAATTTTATAGCTATTCACCCCATTTTTATACACATTTTCAGTGCTATGAGAATACGTTATAACAATTGGCTTCCGGTAAAATGTTTTACAGTGCTCATAACAGGCACAATTTCCATCTTTCGGTATCAACGGACACAGATAATTATAACAAATCATATTACCAAACTATCTCCTCATACCCATTTTTACGCAAAAACTCATTCGTTTTGAGAAAATGATTGTTCCCGAAGAAACCATTCCGGGCAGAAAATGGGCTTGGATGTGCTGATTCAAGCACAAAATGTAACTTATTTGTAATAAGCTCACTCTTTCTTTGAGCGAAATTGCCCCATAAGAGAAAAACTTTTGGTTTATCGTCGTCGTTTAAGAGAGAAATTACATTGTCAGTAAAAATTTCCCACCCTTTTCCGGCATGTGAACCGGGACAACCACGGTAAACCGTAAGAATTGTATTCAACAGAAAGACGCCCTGTTCAGCCCAAGGAGTCAAATCTCCATTTTTTAATGAATGCCGCCCATATTCATTATCAATTTCTTGATAAATGTTCCGCAAAGATGGTGGAATTGGGCATTCTTGTTTCACGGAAAACGCCAATCCCATAGCCGTATTTGGCGTATGATACACGTCTTGTCCAATTATCACCACTTTTACACTCGAAAATGGCGTAATTTCAAAGGCTTTGAAGATAGAATCAGCAGGTGGATATACATTTCCTGTTTCATACTCTTTTACTAAGAACTGCTTTAACTCATTATAGTAGTCTTTTTGTTGCTCAGAATCCAAAAAACCTTTCCAGTCGTTGTCTATTTTTATCATGCCGGACTACCACTGATACAATAATCTTCCACATTTGACTGTTCCATTGCTTCCATCAGATTGTCTTTGATGTCGTCAATGTCAATTTCATCATCGTCGGAGACTTCAATTACAAACTTATACATTATTCTAACTCCTTTGGATTGTGTGCTTTCTGTTTTTGCTTAACCAATTTTCCATTTTCTATATTATATCGCCAATACCAAGTTGTGTCAATTAAATTCGTAGCAATAACGTACTGCACTTCCCCACCAATATGGTAGGTTAATACAGCACGTTCGCCACGAGGAAGTTTGACTTCGGAGATTTTCATGGTTGTTCCACCAAATCTTCTTCATCAATCACTCTATATCTATAAACTCGGTATTGTCTTTGCTTCTTCATCTTTCTCAGTTTCCCAAGAGCAGCTTCAAGCTGATGCAAAACGTCTCTTGTTTGCGGGTTTTGTACAAATTCAACAAAAATTTGTGCATATTCCATGTCGTTTTTGTGCTTTCTGCGCTCTTTTCTGTTCGCCTGTATACTTTTGGCAACCTTGGTAAGTTCAACAGCGTTCAGTTTTCCAAGTTCTAACTTGTGTAGATAGTCTTGCGTTAATTGATTTTGTTCTTCGAGAAGCTCCGAAGCAATGCGATATTCAGATTCAATGTTAGATGTGAGTTTAAGAAAGTTTGAAATTACTTCTTCATAATCCATGATTACGCAATAACGAAATCTTTAATGGCAGTATACAAATCAGCGTCGCACTTAAGCCACTTCTCAGGCCACTCGCAAACAGCCAAAGTGAATCCAAGCAGACTCTTTGCGTTTACACGAAACTCTGTTCCATCTTCAATGCCTTGATTCAACAAAAATACGTCGCCATCTGCGGAATCAATAATGCCCATAATCTTGGTAATATCACTTTTCGTATCAACCCGAATCTTATACTTTCTCATCTTTATTTACCTCCAAATTAAATTTCTTCAAGTTCAAATAACAAGTAATGCTTGAATTTGATATATTTATCCTCAAACTCATCTATGCTCTTTGTTGTGATTTTGCTTTCTACATTATGGAAAATAAATTCCCATCCGTTTCGTTCAAAAGCAACATAGTGTAATGAATGTCCAGTAAAATAATAAATGATTCCATATCGTGGCAGATTACCAGAATAATGTGATTTCATCAATCTAGTTCTAATCTTTACCGTTCTATTATTATACTGTCTCCTAAGATGTACTGCCATATCAAATATGGACGTTCCAAATATTCCCCAGAAGTTTACCGTCGCGTCAAACCTTTTACGAATCGTCTCAAGAAAATCTTCTGCCATCTGTTGTCCGTAAATTGTTCTGTAAAGATTGTAAAATGCAATCCATCCACAACCATTTCGTGAAGATTTGAATTTACCGTATGATAAGTCACATTTTGACTGATATTCTATATATCCATCATCTTCTAAAAAAATTATGTTCCTACACCCCATCCATCTGTTGGGCCGAATGTTAATTTGTCATTTATCCATTCATAGTGCCTTTCACGCACTCTTTGGCCGCAAAATGGACAATAAAATTCGACTTTTATAATGCGTTCACAACTAGGACATTTTTGCCACTTTTTCGGCAAAAAACGTACTTTTTGCGGCATTTGGGGCGAATTTTTGTCAAAAAATGCCTTAATAAACGTCTTTATTTTCGGCACGAAATTTTCGTCCTCAAAATGACAATTTTCTTCGGCTGAATCCAAAAATTGATAAAGTTCTTCTTTTTTTACCATTTTAAAAACCTCTCACGGTAAATTCCTCACCAAGGCATTCAGCGGTTACAACATCACCAATTGAAGTTGGAACAATCTTAAATGTTAGTCCGCCACCACAGGCTCCGAAGTAACCATTACTATTATGACGACTTAGTAAATCATTATACCACGCTTCAAGCCTATCGTATTCATCATCATCGAGTTTAAATGAGTAATCTCTTGAAATCATATCACTACTCCTTTGTTGTGAATGTTGAAACAAAAGACAACATCCAAATAGCGTAAAAGATTAAAATAAACCAAGTTGGGAACATTGCGGTTTCAATTACGGTTACAACACAAAACAACGACATAACCATAGTTGAAATGTACAAACAAGTTTTAATAAATAGATTCATTCATCCGTCCTATTAATAATGTAATTATATATTATCATATAAAAGCATATCTTGTCAAGTAAATTTACTTATTTATATCCTCAAAAACTATCTGCTTTGGCAACATATTATGACAAACGTAGATACTGCTGAATGGTGGCCTTGTAACCGGCTTCTATCCATATTTTGTCATATCTGTTGTACTATCATATATTCCTCATAAATCAATAGGCAAGAAATCGTTAAACATAAATGTTATTCCATTATATTCAGCATCAGCGTGATAATGCCCGCAATACCAGTGCTTAAACTCTAGTCCATCATCACATAACGATTCGAGCCATATTTCGGTTGAATTATCGACTGTATTTTGGTCAACGCCAGGAAGAAATAAATGTTTAGGAATAGCAAAATATGGACATGTATGAGTAAATACAAAATCAACATTATAGTCATTCTCATACAATCTTTTCTTGGCGTATTCTTTATCTTCGTCTTGTGGCTGTTCATCAGCGAACCATATATAATGATGAACTAAACGGTAGAACTTGTCAACAGAATATGCTCCACCACAACAGAAAATCTTCTTACCGTTTATTGTATATACTTCTCCGTCTTTGGTAAATAATATATTAGGATATTTATCCTCATAATATACTATTCCATCAAACATCTTCTTTTGTTTATAGATATTAAGTTTTTGATGGTTTGCGTCGTGATTTCCTCTAAGACAAATAAATGTTGCTTTTAACCTAGATAGATACTTTTTCTTTTCATCATCTAAATCATATTTAAGATGCCAATTCAATCCAACGTCGCCAAGAATGAATATAAACAATTCATCTTCTTGGTTTTGCTTTTTAATGAATAGCTCTAACTTTTTGTATTGTCCATGACAATCACCAGTAACAAAATATTTTGTCACAATATCACCTAACTACAAATAGCTTTTCTGTTCTAATTTGTTTATCAATTAAAGATGTTATGCCGCAGTTTAAGTCCTTTTGCCAGATACATTTAAATTCTTTTGGCATGTCGTATTCGCTCATTAATACTGTATTGTTTTGAGACAATTGTATACACCAGTTATAATAAAAGTCATAATCAAAGTTGTTACTACTTTTATATTTTAACGTATCTCTATATGGAGGGTCACAATATATTACACAGTTCTTCCATAAAGATGTATCAATATTTCGATAATCTTCACATATGAAATTACATCCTACAAGTGACTCTTGTTCCTTTTTAAAATTCTTTATAGTCGCATATCCAACTCGGCTTTCTTCATCACCCTTTTTGTGTAGTCCATATCCTCCGAAAAACTTTGAACCAAAAGTTGTTAAATAACCAACAAGCCCAACATACCAATCAGGATAGTCGTCCATATTATCTTTAACGCGATTATATTCCTCTCGCGTTATTAACGGATTAATACTTTCTCCGTTGTCGCGACAATAGCCAAGCAATGCTATAACATATTTGTCAATATCATACCCTATTTTAGTGTGGAAATTGATTCTCTGTATTGTATTGCCCCCCCCCTACAAAGGGTTCTATGTACATTGTAGTTTTATCAGTTATATAAGACTGAATTATCGGGACAATATCTTTCGCAATACGTCTTTTAGAGCCAACATATACCAATATTTATCACCTATATCTGTTTTTATAGCCTGAACAATCGCCAAATCCTTGAGAGTTTCTATTGTGTTTGCAGATTTTGTACCATTCTGACGGGCTTTCATACGAGTTATCAAAGTATATACACCTAGTACACAATCCATCAAATTCATATTGTGGACATTTAATTACTTTGAACGTCTCTATATTATTAGGCAATATAGAAAACCTCGCCGTCCACCCGTCAACAGGTACAAGATTATAACTCCATGAACATTTGCCGCAAGCTTTTGCGCAACTAAAACATAGCTGGTCTTTTTCGTACATAACTTACTCCATGTGTCTCACCTTTGTACTAATTATACCACATATTTTCAGTTTTGTCAAACATTTACATGACAATCTGTTCATATTTGTTGAGATACCACGATTTTCTTCCGTTAAATTCTTTTGAAGTAAGCGCATATGGACTAACTTTAATGACACTTTTCTCTACGACTGGATTCTTTTCATATACATTTGGATATACAAGAACTTCTGATTTCTTGCCACTACCGATTGATATTGTTTCAAATGAATAAGCCCATACCTTACCGGTTTTCTTGCTCACCAATTTGCAAATATATAATATAAGAAGTTTTGTTCTATCTTCTTCTTCATTTGTTCTGAAGTCTATATATCCGACAAATTCATTTTGCCATTTAATCTTGTCAATTATCGGAAAATCTTCTGAATGAATCATCTTCAAATATTCTTCGACTTCTGACAATATAGCATCCATATCTAAATCAACATATTTCTTTGCTGTTTCTCGGCTATGACGTTTAAAAATACTTTCAATGATATTAGCATCACCAAATTTATCCTTGCTAATCATCTTTGAAGAACCAAATTTACTATAAAAATGATAAGCATTAAGCAAAAACTTTGAATTTCCAAATTCCTTGAAGAAATCAAGTTTAATAAGGATTTCAATTTGTCGTGAGTTGATGTGACTGGTATCAAGCCTTGAAAGAAAATCAATAAACCCGTTGTATTTTTCCTCACGCAATCCGAATAGATATTCCGCAGTATCGGGACTTAAAAACTTAATTGAGGCTATCCCTTTATACACAGCATTGTGTTCTTTGTCCATATAATAATTTGAACGTGAATACCTAAACTGTGGCTGGAATATTTTTATCCCCATTCGTTTCGCCATTTCGTACACAACTTTGGTTTTTTCTTCTTTATCAGTCCATACGTTAAAACAAGTAGCTATAAACTCAAGCGGATAGTAATGTCGCAACCAACCGCAAGCATAACCTATAAATGAATAAGCCGCCGAATGATTTCGTCCAAATGAATAATATGTAGCGTCAAGAACACATTGTAATATTGGATTTATAATCCTATCGCAATCTTCATCAGACAAATCATACTTCTCTTTTGAAGTTTTAATGAATCCGTCTCTAATTTCAGGTAATAATTCTTTAGTTCCTTTTTTCTTAGCAATTGCTTTTCTTGCTTTATCGGCCATTGTAAGAGTATATCCGCAAAACTTCATCAAGAACTTCATAATATCTTCTTGAATAATACAATAACCAAGTTCTGGGGCAAGTAGTCTATCTATCTCTTTTACACCAGTGTCATTAAATATTCCCTTGGAAGCCTTATCTCGTATTGAAGCTCCACACGGCCTAATCAAGGCATTTCCGAATGTAAACAAATCTAGATATGATATTGAAGGGTCTTTTTCTCTTATCGTCTTAATCGTTTCATCTGAGAACAGTTGCCTTAACAACTGTCCACCGAAATCAGATTCATACTGGAATATACATGAATTATCTTCTCGTATGTCTTTCCATACTTCCCAATCTTCTAAGTCGATATTATCTGGGTTAATTCTTTCAATACCAGCCAACTTACATGTTTCATTGATAAGCCCAACGTTGTCCAAACCCAAACAATCCAGTTTCGTCCACCAGCCAGCATCAAGCCCATACATATCTAAAGACGACACAGGATGGTCAGTAGTTGAAAGAGTAAATAGTCCAATTTCAGATTCTATATCTCTAGTTGCACACAGTACACCAGCAGGATGTGTACCAACCGACACAATAGTGCCAGCAATCAAGTCTACATATTCAAAGATATCAGGATATTTCTTTTTAAGAGAATCGTCAGCGTACTCCTCTTTTTTATCATTCACGGATAATTTAGATTTAATGTGCTTGGCTTCTTCAATAGAATAACCAAGTGCCTTGCACACATAGTCAATAGCGCCCCTAACAGCAACTGTTCCAAATGCCGCTATTTCCGAAGATTTGATAATGTCGTTTGTCAAAAGGAAGTTTCTGGTTTTAACTCTGTCGGGGTCAAAGTAATCTGAATCTATCCTATATACCCTCGGTTTCCCGATATTTATAAGGGGAGTAGACTATACCTTCATCCTCAACTCTACTTGTAGGAGCCGTATTATAGTCGTTGAACGTCCCTCTCTATGAGAGGTTTCGCTGCGTTTGATTGCCCAATCATTAACGATTTTACCATACCGAATCCGTTACTATTCGCCGCTATAATGTCGCCATTATAGTTTGGTTGTTAATGCTCTAAGGGTTTCCCCGCAATTTAACGGTTTTTTATATACCATTACTGGTATAGCTGACTGAATTTGATTGTAGCCTTTATATACCTTTCATATTTTCTATATTGTTCTAACACTTGAATAGTGAAGCCCCAACATTTTACCAATCTTAACTGTTGATAAGCCATCCAAGTACATTTTTATTATTTGTTCTTCCAATAAATACCTTATAAAAGCTACAATCACTATTAGTTAATCAGCGTTACTTTGCCTATCAGGGTTGGCAAATCGGAAAAAGTTCAAATTGAACTTAATGCTGTCCATCTCAGTTATTCCGAGAAGATAAGCAACAATACTACCCGAAACAGAGCCACGCCCAGGGCCTACGAACACTCCATTTTCATGTTCCCAATTTCTAACATAAGTTTGGAAAAGCATAAAATCTTCCATGTTCGTCTTATGATACACTTCTAGTTCAGCATCAACTCGTTTTAATAGTTCTTCACGCGAATGATTCTTTAAGGCGTATGGGTGACTATCAATTGCTTTATATACTGTTTCCCTAAATACTTTCTCCGAATCTTCATATAGTTTAGGATATTTAGGTGAGGTATCAAGACTAAATTCTTCTATGCTATCTCTTACAACACATGTATTGTTTATAGCCTCTTTTACAATATCTTCTTCAAGGACGCCTTGCCGCCGATATGCTTCTATAAGTTCATCATATGTTTTAAACGTTAAATCCCAGCCATCTTCACCCTCAAAGAATACTTTCTTTGCTCGTTGTAGAATAACTCTAGCTTTCGCCAACTTCTCGTTAAGAGAGTGAGTATCAGTACCCGCAATTAATCTTACACCAGTTTTATTAGATAAATCTTTTAAATATAAATTATATCTTGCTTGGTCATCAACGCAATGATGTTGTATTTCAAAGAAACATCTATCTTTATTCCTAATAAAATAATCAATTACTCTACTTTTAACTTCGTCAGTGCCATCGTTTAGTGGGCCACCTAAACAGGCACTTGTCAAGATAACATTATCACTTATATTCTCCATTTCATCAATTGTTATTCTTGGAGAATAATAAAAATGTCCATCTTTTCTATTGCCAGAAATAGTAACAAGCCTATTTATCTCTTTTACGCCATCCCAATTCTTGGCAATAGCAATCATATGATAGTTGTCTCTTATTTTTTCTTTTAGAGTTTCTGTTACATAAAGTTCAATAGCGTGAACATATTTCATGCCAGCGGCTTCTATCAGAGACTTTTTAGTTGCCCAATTTAATATGTTACCATGTTCACTAAAGGCTAAAGCAGTCATTCCACACTCTTTAGCTCTGTCAATATACATATTTATTTTGGTTACGGAATCTATATTGGTCGTACAACTACTGTAATCGCTATGAAGATGATATATAAAAAGGTCGTTACTCACTTCTCAATTTCTCCTAATACTTCTTTCGCAACCGCTGGTTCTTTAATATTACATACAAGTCTTTTCGATACATGTTCGGGATATCTAATAGTCCTATTCTTATCTGCTTCTACTTCCCACTTATACTTGTAATTCAGTTCTTCTTTATTAGAATATACCCTATAACTCTTTCTGTCGTAATACAGTTTAACTTCTCTATCGGCGTAACCAGTTTCTCTATCCTTAATACAGCGAACCAATGTGTTATATCCATCAGGGTCGTCCCACAAAATCTCCACACTGAATGCCCTGTTACAGCATTTCAGAATGTCACTTGAACCGGCGATATCATCTCCGCCTATCTCTTTGGCCCCCGGAGCAAGCTTTCTACTATGTGCTACAAGAGCAACACGAACTGGATAAGCATTTGTAAATGACTTTAGGTTTATAACAAAGTTTTTCTGTTTCTCGTATTTATCATCACCGTATTCATGTGAATAATCAACCGTTAGCAAAGAGTCAACAATGAAATTCTTAACACCATATCTTTTATAAGAATACTCCATAGCATGTAAAATAGATTTTGAATCAGTGTCAAACTCATTTGAATCATTATAGTTGAACAAATCTTCACGATAAAACGATTTTATTACCGGAGAAGCTTGTTTTGAAACCGCATACCCTTTAGGAGCATCACCATTATCAAATTCAAGAATATGTCTATTAGAAGCTAACGGCTTTAAGATATTGGCTAGAAGTATTCCGCTTGGAATTTCACCACTATATATAAACACCTTTTCTCCTGCTTCAAGTGGAGCGGCCACAAACATTGTGTTAAGAATACTAGATTTACCATTACCAGATTTGCCAGTAAGAATTGTCAAAGAGTGTTCAAAATTTCCAGAAAACACCTTATCCATTGCCTTGAAGCCCATAGAAATCCTAGGTAAATCACTAATCTGCACTTCTTCTACGTCCATAAGATGCTGTACTCGCGGATTATCTTCCATTTTTGCCTTGGCAATCATATTAAGAACTTCGTTCTCTCCACAAGCCGCCAGTACATTATTAGCGTCTACTTTATCAATATTATGCTGTCCGTAGAACTCTCTAATTTTTTCTTTAATAACAGAATCATTCTGAACTACCTTTGTGCGATAAATACCAAGTCTGCTAACACATTCTTTTGTAGCCTTTTGTCCAGCTTCATCATCATCAAACCAAAGGATAAGCTCTTTACACTTTTGGAGTGTATTAAAGTTAAAATCAATCCAATTTAAATCATTTGCTCCGCCAGGAATAGATACAGTATTTGTATAACCCGCCTCTACACAAGCTAATCTATCATTAAGTCCCTCTACTATAACAAGTGGCAAAGATGGATTAACTTTGTTTATACCATACAGTAAAGCGCAATTGCTTGAGCCTACTTGCCAATGCCACTTAGTTTCGCCGTTCTTGGCTGATTTAGACACCCTGTACTTAGTTTGAATAAGTCTACCATCGGTGTCATAGAATTGATAAGCAATATTACCATACTCATCTTGCTTAACATTACAAAAATCAAGCGTTTTTGGAGAGATTCGCCGCCGTTTTAGATATGCTTCGACTATTTGTCTATCATTTCTCGGCTCGTCATGTGCGAATTTAAAGTTCCTATAAGCATCTTCACCACTGTCAGGCTTTAAATCATCAGGGTTATATTCAACTTCCGCTTCCTCAAAAAGCTCTCTAACTGCTTCCGAAAACGTTTTACCTTGAAAACGAATAAGAAAGTCAATATAGTCCATTGATATGCCAGTAGAGAAACATTTTAAACAGTTTCCCTCTTTATACCAATGTGCGGACGGAGTTCTTTCGTCTCTGAAAGGTGATTTACATGAAAGAGTTTTCATATCTACTTGCTCAAGTGGAAGTTCTTGGGCCATAAGTGCGAACGCCCGTTCACCTAATTTTTCTTTTGCGGCTTCAATTTGTTCTCTACTTATCATATAACCTACTCCGTCCTAATTATATCACAAAACGAAAAAGTTGTCAACCGCTATCCGAAGTACATTCATCTCTTGAAGAACACAAATATGCGCAGAAGAAGTCATTCGGAGAAGCTAAAAAGTCTTTTTCATCATAAATTAATTCAATAGTTTTCTTTATCCAATCAATTGTTTCTTGTAAATCGGCTTCGTTGAACTTTATAATCTCTTGTGTATGTCCTTTAAATTGATTGAATACCAACGTATGAGGGTATTCCCCAAACATTTTTTTTATGGCTATTGCATAAATATACAATTGTCGTGTATAATCATGCAGTTCTTCTTTACTCTTAAATCTCCCCTTAGACTTATAGTCCGTTACAATATATCCATCTTTATCCTTGGAAACCTTATCAATAAAGCCAAGAAACTTTCTCTCTTTCCCAAGAACTTCTATGTTAAATTCAAATTTAACCTCAGCACCTATAATTTCTTCACTATCGTTATCGTCAAATGTAGAAAAATACTCATATCCTTTATTGAAATAGGATTCATTTAAGTCAACATATTTATTTGGCGGTGCCGGTTCGACTACATTATTATAGTAATTATCTTTATAATAATCTGCTAATTCAAATATTTCAAGCTCACCATTGTTATATTTTTCAAACACTGAATGAGCAAATGTACCATACTGTGAAAAGAAATTCTCTTGGTCAGCCCTCTTTAAAATATATGAATAATACCAACCTTTTTTACAGTTATAAAAGCTATTTAGCCTTGAGAACGACCACACCATATCATCAATTATGTCATGTATCAATTCCTGTTCAAGTAAAATCAATAAACCACTACCTTTAAAATAATAGGCGGGGAGAAATTAAACTCCCCGCCACAATTACGCATTAGAACGGCAAATCATCTTCGGTATCAATTACGCCAGTGGCTTTTGACGTAGAAGAAGTAGTGGTTGCGGAAGAAGAACCCGAAGAATCTATCTTATCAAAGTCAAAGATAGTCACATTATAGAAATAAAGAGGCTTGCCGTCAGCACCAGTCTTGTTGCTCTTTTCATGGCTAATAGTGCCAGAATTAATCTTAATCCTGTCCTTTGCTTGAAGCTTCTTAGCTTCTTCAAGTTTCGCTCCTACGAAAGTAGCACGCCAACTTGAATTAGCATACCTTGGATTACCACTATCATCAACATCTTTCAGCTTTCGCCCCGTGCTAAGGTTACAATTGACATATCTTTCGCTCGGAGCAACATCAAAAACGCTTGCGTAAGTTTCTCGAATATTCAGACTCATATTAATTAAACCTCTTTAATTTCTTTAATAATAGTATTCAAAACATCAATATCTTTAATCTGCATGAAGTTTTTGTTTCCAGCATTGTGCTTCTTCACAATGTCATACAAAAAATCCTTTGAGATGCCCTCATCCATTCTAGACGCGAACAAATCCTTACACTCAATAACCTTACTATCCAAATCATTAGAACTGCTCGGTGCTACAAATGTAGGCTTTGAAACAGGTTCAATTGGCATTTCTCCCTCACCAGAAGTTGCCCAATCAATCAGATTAGAACCATCTTTTTCCGTGAGTTTATCATATCGTCCCTCAAAAAGATGTGTATTATCTTTTGCCACTGATGCCACATGCGTTTCTTGGTCGATATTAAACGTTACAGTGTAGTTGTATTCGATATCTTTCTCTTGCTGTGAACCTACCCCAACCTTTTTAGGAATCTGCTTGCCATTCTTATCTTCCATCACATAATCATCTTTACCACGAGCAGTAGCAATAATATGAATTGGCGACTGAAGAATCTTTTCCATCAAGGCCGCATGACGAGGTTTGAGCTTGCCCCAGTTCGTAAATGAGTTCCATTGTGTTACTTTATAGATTCGCTGTTTCTATAAAGAGCATGGTTTATATGCTTTTCTCACGCTTTCGCGTAAGTGCAGACTATATCTTCATCCTCGAAAGGAGTCCTCACACTTTGAATTGCTTAATTCTACTGGTTCCAACACCATAGTCGTTGAGGGCAGGACTGTCATATCCATTCCCTGCTGATTTCCCAATTTCACAACTTTTTATAGCATTTAAGTTTATCTATTTCAAGATTCCTCTTTAGCATGTGAACTCTAAGGGCGTTCCAGCATATTCGTGAGGAAACACCATATTGTTACCAATATAGCGGGCCGTGAATGTGTTTACGCCACATTACAACCGGGCATCTTATCATGTACTTCATTCAACCATTTCCATTCATGGCTCAAACTATCAATGATAAGCACTTTAAATCCATTGTCAACTGCCGCATTGATTGCTTCGATATACGATTCAGACGTATACGGTTCACCAAGTTGTAAGTCGAAGAATTCAAATTCGTTCGCATAGTAACGAATACGTCCGTTCTCCGTATCAATTGCCGCGATACCAGCTCCGCCAACCTTGCTCAACATACCAGTAGCAAGACGCAATGCGGTATACGTTTTACCACTACCTGATGGGCCATTAAGCAGAAGTTTTACCCATATTTTCTCTCGTTTTGCTTTTTGAAAGCTAAATCCAACTGCCATTAATTTTACCTCATTTTCTTAATTATTATAAAATATCATTATTGATATCACTTGACGTACTTCCACGGTGTACCACCGTGGAATTCTGCTTCGACGAGCCTGCTGGCCGACCCAGCCTTACAGCTCTCAGCGTGCCGAAAGCACAAAGCCCTTGGCAAAGGGGAAATCGACGTCCCGCCCCTCATATGAACAACGCTTAGGCTGACTTCAGTTGAGCCAAGCCCATACGTTTGATGTTGATTGCAGCGTTTGTATCCCTGTCCAGTATGGCGTGGCAACACTCGCATTCCCAACTGCGCTGCCTGAGCATGAGATTCGTATTGACAGTCCCGCAAACATGGCAAGCCTTGCTGGACGGTACCCACCTGTCAATTTTAACGACGGTAGAGCCGGCGTTGCTGGCTACCCATTCCAGTATTGACACAAACTCAGCAAAAGCGAGGTCAGAGACTTTGCGCCCCCACAGGCGTTTCATCCCATCAAGATTGAGGTTTTCGATGCAGATGACGGCGTATTCCCCAACAAGCCGGTTGGCCAGTTTGAAGAACCAATCGCGCCTGCGGTTGCTTATGTGCTGGTATACACGTCCCAGATTATGGACAGCTCTTTTGCGGTTATTACTATCTCTCTGGCGGCGGGATACCGCACGATGAGCCGCTCGTAGTTCATTGAGTGAGGCTTTATGCCACTGGGGCGAATCTATCACGGAACCGTTATCCAGATTGAGGAAATGCTTCAGCCCGAAATCCATCCCAACAGCTTTACCTGCTCGCGGAAGAATGTCGTTACATTCCTGTTTGGTGACAACAAAAAGATAGATTTCACCCAGGAAATTGCGCTTCACGGTAAGAGTTTTGATTTCCCCCTCAATGGGGCGGGATTTACAGTATTTGTATTCCCTCCCCATGATGGTGACACGGTTGCTGTTCCTATTGAAAGCATACCCCGCCTGCTTGAGCGTGAAACTTTTATATCGTTCCCGCTTGCAAAAATGCGGCGGGGATTTTCTGCCATGGCGTTTCTGTTTTACATGGTCAAAGAACGCTTTATAGGAGCGGTCAACCCGTTCCACAACATCCTGAATGGATTGGCTCCCAAGAGCCTGCCACTCGGGGTGAAGCGTTCTTTTGACCTTGGTGATATGCTTCTTCAGCTTATTGGCAGAGAGACATTTTCCATACAGACGGTAATATCTGCGATGCATCGCAATGCAGTAGTTCCAGACGGAAGCGGCAATATTGATACCGTCGTCTAGGTGCTTGTTCTTTTTATTTTTGTACAGTTTGAACTTATACGTCTTAACGACAGTACGCATATTTTCTCCTCCTTTTCTATGACTGTACCAACTACACCACAAGATGTTGCGGTGTATTAAATTCAGCAGCCTTTCATCCCACAGTCTCGGCCATATTACATAACTTTTTCAAGTTCGGCTCTAGCTTCTTCAACAGCCTCTAATGCTGTTCTATATTTGTTCAATGCTTCCTCTTTTTGTTTTCTTTCCTTGAACAGTCTAGCCGTGTCAATGTCACGAACAAGCCTTTCTACTCGCCCCATCTTTACACGAGCATTCTTATACCACGTTTTAATTGCCGCGTCTTTCGCCCTGTAATACTTTTCCATACAACGAGCTTTTGCGATTTTCTTTCCCTCGTCAAGACTAAATTCGTCACGCGGGTCGCATTTTGCTTTACCTGTGAAAGAATCGGGAATCAGCGTAGTCCAGTTACTGTTAAATCCGAAAAAGCTTTCCTCAGCGTCTCCAACTTGCCGCATAATTGCTTTATGAGCGTCAAGTTCTGTGCCTTTAAGCATAGCAACAACAGTACGCTTTTCTTCGTTAATGATGTATTCTACTGCCATAAGTTACTCCTAAATGAAATATTTTGTTGTCGTTTTCGACTGTATTTGTATTATACCACACTTCAATCAATTTGTCAATACCCTAATTGTAAACAATTTATGAACAAAACAAGCACCACATATAAAAAATACACTAAAATTACACAAAATACACTAACAATCACAAACTCAATCAACGATGCTATTATACCACATTGCCGAGAAGAAGTCAATACCTCAATTGTAAATAATTTGTGAACAAACTACTGTAATACAGTTACAAGCTTGTAATACTATATGCTTGTAATATAAGCTTATAGATTTATACGCTTGTATTACAAGCTAGTCTATAATATAGGCTTATCTACAAGCTAATAATACTATAAGCTTATAATATAATATATATTATATAAATAAAAAAATAATATAATATTTAAAAAGATGTTACTACTTTGAGCGTATAGAAAAGCTTATAGTATGATAATCATGTAACTAGCTTGTAGTATTATAAGCTTATATTACAAACTAGTATATAATATAAGCTTATAATTATATATTTATATATAATAATATATATTACTAGCTTATAATACTATAAGCTAGTAATATACGCTTATAGATTTATAAGCTAGTATTATAAGCGTATAAATCTATAAGCTTGTATATAAGCTTGTCATACTATAAGCTTTTCTATACGCTCAAAGTAGTAACTACCGTTTTAATATAATATTTAGTTTTTTTGTTTATATAATATATATTATATTACAAGCGTACAGTTTTATAAGCGTGTAGATAAGCGTATAGAAATATAAGCTAGTATATAAGCCTATATTATAGACTAGCTTGTAATACAAGCGTATAAATCTATAAGCTTATAATAATATTACAGTAATTTGTTAATAATTTATTTACAATTAAGGTATTGACTTTTACAGCAAGATATGTTATAATACAAACATAGCAATAAATTACTTCTTCAAAGCTGAGAATATGAAAAATATGTATAGTTGTTCACAATTTGTTTACAAATCTTTCACAATTAGGGTATTGACAAATAAACAATTCTGTGGTATAATATTATTACTTTCCCTCAAAGGTGGTGAAAATGTTGACTTTCGAGAATGAAACGTTTGATTTTGAAATTTATTGTAAAATGTGCGATTCAGACAAGTACGAGCTTGAATACGACGCTGATGAAAACTGTGTTGTCGTGACTTGTAGCGATTGCGGAAATATAGATAGATTATTTATAGGTGATATTTAAGGAGCGTTAAATGTATATAGCTTTTAAAAAAGTAAGTTTTGAAGAATTTAGGAAGTCCACTCCGTTTCTTAGTGATGAAGAATCTAAGAAAGCATATGATAATATTAAATTGCCAAAACGCGCCACAAAAGGTTCTGCAGGTTATGACTTTTTTGCTCCTTTTGATATTGCTTTAAAGGCCGGAGAAGAAATATCAATACCGACTGGTATTCGATGTTATATGCCAGAAGATATTGTTCTTATGATTTATCCAAGAAGCGGACTTGGAATTAGAAATAGATTTCAGTTAAACAATGTAGTTGGAATAGTGGATAGTGATTTTGTTTTCTCGGACAACGAGGGACATATATCAATTACAATGATAAACGATAACAGAAAAGGCGTAGATGTTGAAGTGCCTGCTGGTAAAGGGTTTGTACAGGGAGTGTTTAGTAAATTCTATACGACAGATGATGACTCTGTTAATAAAGAAAGAAACGGCGGTTTTGGAAGCACAGATGGTAATACTATATGATGATGGCTCTTTGTATTGTCAAGATATAAAAGCCTTTTTAAATATCAAGAAAATAGAATATGTAGAAGTTCCTGCGGGCGATACTGAATATGCTTTAAGCATAAATGGAACTTTGTACAATTACAATGCGGCATTGGCATGGATAGATAAACAATAAAGGTGGTAATGTTATTGAGTAGTTGTAGTTCCGACTGTTTCATGGCTGGGCATAAAGTTATTACAAACCGTGGAATACATAATATTGAAGATATAAAAGTCGGAGATATGGTTTTGTCGCACGACTTAACATACAATCGAGTAAATAATGTCGTTAGCCATATACACAGTGGACATATCCTTGTTTTCACGGTAAATGGAATTGACGAACCAATTATTTGTACGCCGGAGCATAAATTCTTTACATTCGAGGCTGGATGGGTTGAAGCAAGAAATGTTACGTTTGACCATCATATATTACTATCCAATAGAAAAGAAGATGATTTATCTAGTTATAGTAATATAGTTAGCGTAAGTGTTTCGGAAAATGTAGTGGAAGTTATGTATAATTTGTGCGTAGAAAAAACAAGCACATATACTGTAAATGGCGTTGTTGTATATGCCGAAGAAACAAACTAATATTGGAGAAGCTATGAAAGTAATTTTATATTCTAATCATTGTCCACAGTGTATTATACTTGAAAAAATATTGAAGTCAAAAAACGTTGATTATGATATTTTTACAGATGAAAATGAAATGATTAAGCTCGGTTTTACAAGTATGCCGATGTTATCAGTTGATGGAAAACTGTACAACTTTCGGGATGCTTATAATTTAATAAATAGCATGGGGGATTAACAAATGGGAATAGAGAAGTATAAGAATCAATACACAAAATACCTTAATTTCATCGACAGATATCGTAAAGCAGTAAATGCTTCAAGCGGAAGCGAAGTTGATTCCAACGCTAATGTAGAGCATAAAAACGTAACGACTTGTACCGGCGAAATGTATAAAAAAGAAGCAATTGGCACAAACCGGCTTCTTATGATTAATAAGATTACGGAGCTTTATGGAGAAGAACTGGCTGAAGAATACATTCGTCAACTAGATTCGCATGAGATATATAGGCACGATGAAACAAACCCAATGTTGCCATATTGTGTAAGTATCACAATGTATCCATTTTTGTTTAGCGGGACAACAAATATTGGAGGAAATTCAGAGGCCCCGAAACATCTTGATTCGTTCTGTGGAAGCTTTATAAACTTGGTATATGCAGTTGCTTCGCAGTTTGCGGGCGCTGTTGCCACACCAGAATTTCTGATGTATATGGATTACTTTATTAGAAAGGATTTCGGTGATGATTATTATAATCGTGTAAATGAAAATGTAATCCTTGGAAAAGAGCCTAAAACATTAGAGAACCTTATAGAAAATAAATTTCAGCAAGTTGTATATACGATTAACGACCCTGCTGGTGCTAGAAATTTTCAATCTGTTTTTTGGAATATAGCATATTTCGATAAGCCATATTTTGATGGGATGTTTAGTGAGTTTATGTTCCCAGATGGTTCGGCTCCTAAATGGGAGAGTGTTAATTGGCTCCAGAAGAAGTTTATGAAATGGTTTAACGCTGAAAGACTAAAAAAGATTTTGACATTCCCTGTTGAAACTGTTAATCTTCTAAATGACGGAAAAGAATATGTAGATAAAGAGTGGTATGATTTTGCCGCTGAGATGTGGAGCGAAGGACATTCATTCTTCTGTTATACGAGTAATAGTGTTGACGCATTAGCATCGTGCTGTCGTTTAAAGAACGAAGTGACAGAGAACACGTTTTCATACACGCTTGGTGCTGGTGGAATAAGTACAGGCAGTAAAGGCGTTATGACCATCAACCTAAATAGACTTATTCAAAATTTAGCAAAAGAAAAAGGCAAAATTACGCTTGAAGATATTAGTGAAAGAGTAGCTGAACAGGTAGAAAAAATTCATAAATATATGATTTCGTATAACGAAATTGTAAAAGACAACCTCAAAAACCATATGCTTCCAGTATATGATGCCGGATATATTTCAATGGAAAAGCAATATCTTACTATTGGAATTAATGGGTTTGTAGAAGGGGCAGAATTTTTAGGGATTCAACCTACTGTAAATGATGAATATTTCAAGTATGGAGAAGCTATTCTTAAACCTATTTATATTATAAATAAAAGAGACAGAACATCGGAAATAATGTTTAACACCGAATTTGTGCCTAAAATGTGTGGGCACTTGGCAGCATAATACATAAACTGTCATATAAAAACTTCTTCTAATTGACTTGGAGTTCCAATTGTCTTTACAGTTGGATAACAGGGCGCAAGCGTAATGGCAGCGTGAACGACTAAATGAAGAAGCAGCACTTAGGTGCTGGTGCGATAGTCTGAACACTATGGTAACATAGTGAGTGATGGTCGAGTGTAAAGACACTCTTGGAAGAACCATCACCGCCTACATCATAAAACGTGCTATTAAAATACAGAAAGGAGTATAAATTATAGAGTGTGACGTATGTGGAATAACAAGTGACAAAAAACGCATAAGAACGATTCTGGGTATGAACTTATGTCCTCGTCATATAACACAATTATATAGACATGGCGGCTTCTTAGATAAAACCATTTATGATAAAAACGATTATATCATATTTGATGATTATTCAGAAATTATAATTAATGATAAGAATTGTAAAGAGATTGGCAGAGCTATAATAGACACAGATGATTTACAACGTTGCTTGGAGCGTAAATGGCATATAAAAAGAAGTAAAAATACAAATTATGCTATGACTAATATAAATGGGAAACAAACGTTCTTACATAGATTTATTCTAAATTATTATGGTGAAAAAGATATAGACCATATAAATAGAAACGGAATGGATAATCGTAAAAATAATCTTAGGATAATAGAACATTCTGATAACATTAGGAACCAATCAATTGATAGAAAAGGGATAAAAAGAGTTCCTTCTGGTAAATATCAAGTCACAATCACAAAAAATTATAAAACGCACTACTTAGGTACGTTTGAAACTTATGAGTTAGCATTAGAAGCACGTACTAATGCTGAAAAAGAATTGATGTAGGTCATAAAAGCAACAGAATGGCGGAAAATCTAGGCGTTAAAAACTCAGGTTGGGATAAGAAAGACGGACTGTATGTTCCGAGAGAATGCTACAATAGCTATTTTTATCGCGTAGAAGATGATGGCGTAAATCTTATTGATAAGTTTATATTACACGGAGAAAAACTCACAAAATATCTTGATGGCGGTAGCGCACTCCATGCCAATCTGAACGAACACCTTACAAAAGAACAATATAAACACTTGCTCGATACTGCAATGTCAACAGGATGTTCGTATTTTACATTCAATGTTCCAAATACAATCTGTAACGAATGTGGCCATATTAGTAAACACCGTTTGAATAAGTGTGAAAAGTGCGGTAGTGAAAATCTTGATTATGCTACAAGAGTAATTGGATATCTTAAAAGAATTTCAAACTTCTCTGAGGCGCGTCAAAAAGAGGCTTTTATTAGACATTATGAATGATTTAAAATATATAAACTATGATATTGTTTTTCAAGAAGTGCCAAATGAGATTTCTCTAGTGTTCAATATTAGTGGTTGCCCTCACAAATGTGAGGGTTGCCACTCAAAATATCTATGGGATTATGTTGGTAAATATGTAAAAGAGGATTATTTAAAAATAATTGATAGATATAATACATTTATTACATGTGTTTGTTTTATGGGCGGCGACCAAAATATAGAAGAACTTTATCTATTTATAAAGTCAATCAAAGAAAAATATCCGAATCTAAAAACATGTATTTATAGTGGACTACAAAGCATAACTTCTTTCTCAGATTTAATTAACGACAATATTATTGATTATTTGAAGATTGGCCCTTATATTAAAGAGTATGGTGGACTCGATTCGGGGAAAACAAATCAAAAATTCTATCATATAAAAAATAAAGAGTTTGAAGATTTAACACATTTATTTAGGAAGTCATATAATGCTTAAAATATTTGTAACCGATGATAAAAAACATGAATTTAAAATAAGAGAAGCTTTGAAGAGAAAAGATGGATATTGTCCATGTAAACTTGGAAAACTAAAGCAAAATAAATGTATGTGCGAGGAATTTGTAAATCAAAATACCACTGGATATTGCCATTGCGGGTTGTATTATAAAGCCGAGGAGTAAGACATGCGTTCAATTAAGTTTGTAAAAGAAATATATGGAAATCTAGATAATATGAAAGATGATTCTTTTTATATTAAGGATTTCGATATTGCCTATGAAAATAAAAACACACTAAATACACTTGAAAATACTATTCATTTTGAGCTTCCTTTTATTGGCAGACAAATATCAAATGACAATAAATACGAACGCTCGCTTGAAGTATATTTTAACAATGATATTGAGTTTAATGCCACACGATGCGCTGTAATATATAATGATGAAGATTGTGATGATTTTATCACAACAAGTGTGCTTGAAGCATTGTGGAAGAATATGGATTTACCAGAGGCAATTAAGCCAGAAAACTATGAAGAAGATTTTTGGTATTATGACTTAAAGTTTGAGATTGGTAACTGTATTTTGTATACAGAAGATGGCGATTTTGACACATGTAGTGTTGAAAAGAGCGGAGAAAAAACAATAAAAACCGTACATAAAAAGACAATTGCTGTCTTGCCGTACAAGGTTTCATTTGTTAAAAGAGATACTCTAGTTATTCCAGAAGAAAGTGTAGAATCGGTAGAATAATAATTATAAAATAGGCGTGTAAAAAAGGCTAACCCATACGGGTTAGCCTTTAATTTTTTATGCTAGAGCGGCCTTAGCCGCCTCAATTTTGGCTTTAAGCTGTTCGTTTTCAGCTACAAGTCTTTTGTTTTCTTCTTCGAGAGCATTCGCTTTCGCCAAAGCATCATCAACTTGCTTCATCAAATCTTCGAGTTGTTTCATCAATTCCTCGATTTGTTTTACAAGTTCACTGGCAGGAGGCGTAGGCTCTGGTTCGGGTTCAGGGTCGGGTTTAATAGAACCAGCTACAAGCACTGCTCTACCGTCACTGATTGCTCCGCCGTCATGGTTGTCATATACAGCCCAATATTCTTTACCGTCTGTATGTTTAAATTTAACCCACCAGAATCCATTCTCTAAAGCACTATTTTTCTCAATTGCTTCATAGTCACCAATGTCAAGATACCCAACAATATCATTTGTGTCTTTGCTGTTGAAGTATTGATTAGGATTCTTTTCTCCTACCATTGATACCCTAAGAAGTGTATTTGTAAGTTTCTCCACAGTTGGTTCCCCCAATCCGTTAAGTCCAGCTGCTCTTATAATAGCTGGGTGGTCTTTGTATTCATAGTTTACGTCACAATTTCCGCTAATTCCAGCCACAGAGCCTTTTGAGCTATATTGCCATATACTATAAGAGCCAGAATATCCAGGACTTCCTGTATAGTCAGCAAGCCACATGTCATAAGCACTTAATTGTGACATATCAAGTAACGTATTGGCAAAGTTTGTATATGTATAAAGCATTGAATAATATCCAAGCCTTTGCACTTCGCTTAAAAACGCCTTACATATTTCTGTATTCGCAGCTTTACCTATCGTTGAATATAGAGAACTGTCCTCGAAGTCAAAAGCAATAGGCATTGTTACTGTATATGGTTTTACCATATTGATAACATCTTGAGCCGCTATTTTAGCCGCTTCAACTGTCTTAGCATATGAGTAAACATATACACCGACGTCTATTCCAGCCGCTATTGCGTTCTTCATATTTGTCTCATAATATGGGTCGTATCCATCAATAATACGTCCATCATATCCACAATACCCTACTCGAATAAACGCAAATTTATATCCAGCCGCTTTTACTTGTGGCCAATTGATTACTCCCTGATATTTTGAAACGTCAATCCCATTATATAAAACATTAGTATTTCCAGAATCATTATTTGAGTTGGACGAGCCATATGTACCAACTGCGTTCTTTGTCCCAGAATAATGTGTTGGGTCGAGTCCCTTTCCACTTCTCGTCGCTCTTACTTCAAAGTGACAATGTTTGATTGGAGGATTTGCTAAAGCCGCGTTACCACTGTTGCCCATAATAGCAAGAGCATCACCGGTCTTTACTTTTTGTCCAACAGTTACTAGGTTTCTTTCATTGTGGCAAAAATACAGATAGTTTACGGTATCAGGAGTTTGGTTGGCATCTAGTTGGACACAAACATACCAACCCCACTCCCATGTTAAATCGCCTGTACTTTTATCTACTTTTCTTGAAGAAACAACTGTACCACTAATTGATTTTCCATCATAGTCTGGCATATGTATTGTTGTGGAATCAAGCCCAACAACATCAATACCGCCATGCCATGTTTTTCCGCCGCCCCTAGTATAACCATAACAACTATAATAGAACGGGACTTGTGTTCTACCCGAATAGATAGACATGTTATTCACCTTTTTTGACTTTCGTTAAATTGATATTGTTACCACTCATATCAGCCAAATCTACGTAGTTTATTGGTATCAGCATAAATATCGGTTTTTGGGTGAGTGGGGCGAAATCATATTTTCCCAATTATATTCTTGTTCTGAAATCCACGTTGGAACATAAGAATATAATTGCCCTTTTGTTATCTTCCCAAGTTCATATTGCATTTTTAGAAACGTTGTCCCAATCATATGAAAAGTCAAATACAGCATATAAGTAATTATATGTTCCTCCAACCACTTCTTGATTGTCTTTTCTTTCGAGTTTTTGCTTCTTGACAGAGAAACTTAACATTTAATCACGTTCCTCTCTGTTCCCAGCCCTCGGCTTTGTCAATCACGACTATATCTTCGTCTTTCAAATTACCAAGACTTTTGATTTTGTCAAGCGCCTGTTTGCCATAAACCGTGTATGACAATGTGATAATGATTGCTACTATGGCTAATACGCTAACACCTTGTATACTCTCAGAATATTGTGGAGCAACATTGTATATTTCTATGAGTTTTGTAATTCCAGAAAGCCCAGCGGCAAGAATATCGACGCCGAGAACAACGCCGATATTCCTAACAACGCCAGTAAGAAGTGTTTTCCACTGGAACTCATTTGTCTTAGACGCGATAACCGAACCTAAGATACTATTGGAAAAAGCACAAAACAACATAAAGATTCCAAAAGATGATACCATTACTAAGCTATCTAATACAGCGTTTAAAATTTCATTCAACATAGCTAGGCATCCTTTCTATATGTCATTTAGGAGATACCCATTTCATACAGTTTCTGCTCAACATATGTCCTCTGTTCCAGAGTAACATACAGACACATTACTTCTGTGGTTTCTCCTGTTTCGTGACTTGTAGTTGAAACGAGTTTCTTACCAATACTAGTCACAATGCAATAGTGACGATATAAACACTCATAAGCGACATCGCCGCCGTCTCCTGTTTTGGTGATGCGGAGTTCATCCGTTGCGGACTCGTCCGAAAACACCTTTTCGAGCGCTTCTAATGTCATTGCGCTTTCATCAATGTAAATTTCCATTTTGCTACGAATATTCGGCAATCCGCTTGGATATACCGTAGTAGGTTCAAGAACTTCATATTCTTTGCCATTCTTAAGTGTTACTTTTATCATAATTGTCTCTCCTTTAAACCAGATAACAACCGTTCATTAATATTGTTGCGTTTTTACCCAAGTGAGTAGCGCCAGATTCAACCTCTAACATCAAATAATAGTTGCCATTGGCAGAATTTATATTAAACTTTGTACTAGAAGTATACGTTGCGTCAAACCCGTTTGTTTCTGAATAGATAAGCTGTTGAACAACATTCCCGTTTATATCACTCAATGCCACCTTGATATGTGAAAAGCTATTTGTTATATATGCTCTAAGATTATTAAAATATATTTGTGAATAACCTATTGTGCTAAATCCACCAAGCATAACGCGTCCGTATCCTCGTTCTGTGCCGCCGAATGCGTCAACTTTAATATCAGTGCCACTATTTGTAACGGTAAAGTAAGAAGCATACCCAAGATTCTGCGTATTCGCAACTGGTGCGCCTGGATATACAGTTGCTTCTTTTCTCTAAACCTCTGTTCCGTTGCAACTAACTGTTTTACAGTTAGTACCATTAAATATAACGTTCCCTGAAGGAGGGATATTTGTGCCATTATATGATAATGCCATTCATATCCCTCCATACGTTAGATTTAGAATGGGGGCGCTGCGGTCTGCAAGGAACGTTTCGGTATTGAAGCGTTTCAAATCCATATACAC
>OGZY01000103.1_pt1 | contig 62290 bp, 50 predicted proteins | sample 1576911 | NCBI WGS metagenome assembly OGZY01 (sample SAMEA3541488, study PRJEB24748) | human gut metagenome | biome: human gut; feature: human-associated habitat; material: faeces | place: China | collected 2012 | reverse complement strand
AACTTCTGCCGGCAACGGACTGCAAACCAATTTGCGAAACTATCTTGACACTACCATATAAAAGCGTGATGAATATCACATTATTTTCAATAATTATGTGATGATCGACCAAAGCACAAATCAAAAGGCTGGATACTACCTCTTTCGAAGTAATATCCAGCCTTGTTTTTTGGTTGTTATTCTTCCATAACCTCAACCATCATTCTGGCACCCAGCTTGAAGCTGTTCTGGAATAAGAGGCAGTCCGCAATAGTTTGATACTCACGAACGCAATCCGTATATTTTTCAAACAGTTCTTTCTGTTCATCCGTCATGGTAGCTTTGAGCTTTTCTTCATTCCTACAAATCAGTTCTAACAGTTTCTTATACTCTTCACAAGCGGATGTGCCATAGTCCGTCGGCTCAATATTGCCATACCAAAATTCTTCCAGTATCTTCATACCACATCCTCCCCGTAAATCATTTCACAGAGGACAATTTCCTCTGCCCGGTTATGGATGCTGCTCATAGATCGGACCCATGCCATTTGATCTTTTGCTTTCAGTTCCTCAGTCACAGACTCGGCTTCCTGCATCTGATGGATAATCAGCTGCAATCTGCGTTGTGCCTGCTCGTTCAGATCGGCAAGATAAGTCCAAAGTTGACCTTCCAGAACCAGATCATTGAACCTCATCGGCTTATGTTCCTTGAGATAATCACGGTGCATCCGACCGTACTTTCCAATGGTTCGTTCTTCGTTAGGGAGTTTCAGATCCGGAATGTAGTAATCTCCTGCCAGCATATATTCAATGCTGTTATTCTTCATTTCATTTTTCATAAACTTGACCTCGATTTCATGATTTTTGTCACATCGAGACTCACTGGTGTAGTGATGGTGTAGTAGCACCACCCTCAAGTCTGAAAAACCTTGGTATTACTGGGTTTTTAGAGATTTCTGCAGATATTGCCGTGGCAGACAAACAGTATTCTGGTCATTGCCTCCACATTCCTTTACCGCTCTACTTTGCGCTGCGGGCGGCCCGCTTCCAGCAGCTTTTCTTCCCCAAAGACATCCAGCGGGGAGAAAAGTTCCATGCGCATGCCGTCCCCGCTGGAGGCAAAACGCATTTCAAAGGCATGGGGCGTATTCAGGCTGCGGCACTCCAGCACCAGCAGGTCCCCGCGCATATGCGCCGCCGCGGCGAAACGCAGCGGCGCGCGTTCCTCCCTCGGCATCTGGCGGAAGATGGCGGGACGGAAATTTTTCGCCCAGAGCGTATTCTCCCGCCACGTACCGGACGGCGCGCACACCTTCTGCACACTGCTGCCGTCGCACAGCCATACACAGGCGGCTTCCCCGTCCACGCGCACACGCAGGCCTGTGAAACCCGCCGGGTTTGGCCGGAAATCCAGCCAGCCCGTATCCCATTCTCTGCCGTCCAGCCTGCCTTGGGGTATGTACGCCTCCGGCAGCCCTCCGTCTGCGCACGCGCCGTCCTGCTTATGCAGATTTTCCAGCAGGAGCCACAGCGCGTCCAGCTCGGCACTCATATTTGTGCACTCGGCCGTAACGGCGGCCGCAATTCCGTTTTCAGGCAGAACCACACACAACTGCCCAAAGGCGCCGTCGCCGCGGAAGCCTCCACGCCGATTCATCCAGAACTGATAGCCGTAACCTGCACACCAGTCCGGCGTGCCGTTTCCCGCATTTACGGAGTGCGGCTGCGCAGCCATATGTACCCATTCCCGCGGCAGCACCCGGCGTCCCGCCCACTCCCCCTCGTTCAGATACAGAAGGGCCAGCTTCGCGACGTCATCGCAGGATGCCTGCAGCCCGGTGCCGCCCTGGCACCGTCCGTCTGCACAGGTCAGCCACGAAAACTCCTCCACACCCAGCGCGGGGAACACCGTGCGTGCCAGAAGCTCGGGAACCGTGCGGCCCGCGGCACGGCGCACCAGCTCTGCCGCGAGATAGGAGGCGGCGGTATTATAGGCGAAAAACGTCCCCGGCTCATGGGACAGCGGCGCTTCAAAAAAAGCGCGCACGCCATCCTGCGAAAATGCCGCCTGCGGCATCACACAGGCCGCATGCCCTGTATTCATGGAGAGTACATGCCCCACACGCAGGCGGCTCCAACGTGCATCGCCCGAACACAGGGATGCATATTCGGGGAACCAGTCCAGCACCCGGTCGTCCGGATGCAGCTTTCCCATTCCAAACGCAACTCCTGCAGCCGTGGAAGTAAAGCTTTTGCTCAGCGAGTACATTTCCCGTTTATCGCCGCAGCTGTAAGGCGCGACGGCCCAGCGGACCATGCACTCATTTTTTTCAAAAATCTCCAGCGCGTGCAGCTGCACTCCAACGGCGCGGGCGTTCCGCCCAAACTCCGCAAGGGCCGCATGCGAAACAGACGCATGCACAAAATTTTCCATATCCCATCTCTCCCCGGCCGCGCGCCGCGCGGTCTGTTTTTTTGCAAAGCCGCCGCGCCCGTCCGGGCGCGGTTCAGCTTTCAGAGTTCTTGATTGCCCGATAGGTGCGCGGCGAAATACCTACGATCTTTTTGAATGTGCGCGAAAAGTGCGTCGAATCGTTGAAGCCCACCTCGTATCCCACCCAGGTAATGGAATTGGCCGGGTCCTTCAAAAGCTCAATGGCCTTTTGGATGCGCAGGTTCATAATATACTCCACCAAGGTCTGCTGGGTGAGCAGCTTGAACAGATAGCAGAAATATGTTTTGGACACCATGGAGATACGGCACACATCCTCCAGCTTGAGCGGCTCGTTGTAATGCGCTTCCACATACCGGATGGCATCTTCCACCATAGGCTTGTATTTGTCGTAAACGGCCGCTGCGGTATGGCTTTGGGGCGACTGAGAATATTCCCGTGCCAGTACAAGCAGCAGCTCCATGATCTGCACGCGCAGGAATTCCTCATAATAGATATCTCCGTTTTCGTATTCCACCAGCATCGCGTTCATCAGCGTGTTCACGCGCTCTCCCGTTTCAGGCCGAAGCGAAAACTGGGAATGGATGTCATCGGCATCCTTGAGGAACAGCCAGGCAAAAGAAAGATTCAGCGCCGCTTCATGCACCTGCTGATAGGCGCTGTTCTCCTTCGGCGGAAAAAAATGGTCGAAAGAAAATTCGCAGCTGATGATCTCGGCATCTTCCAGCCGCACCACCTGATGCTCGACCTTCGGAGGAACGATGAAGATATCGCCGCGGGCCATCAGATGCTTTTGCCCCTCCACCCAATGCTCACAGCAGCCTCGGGTGATATACCAAATCTGCATATAATCGTGGGAATGGGGCAGATAGCCGGAGGGATTCTCCGATGTGACCTTATAGATCTTACAGAATCTGCTCTTGGTGAACATCGTGCTCTTTTCAAATAAAACGGCCGGCTCATTCCATACTTCCATCGCTTTGTCCCTCCTTCTGATATACCGGCGCAGCCGTGCTGCTGAAAAACGGCCGCGCGCCCGCCATGTGCGGACGCGCGGCCCCGTTGCCGTTCTGCGTGGTTCAATGTTTCCAAAGCTGCGCGCATGCGCATCGGTTTACGCCCAGTACACAGCCGCACAAGCTGCGAGCTTGAAACCATTATAGCACACCGCCGCTGGAATGCATCCGGCTTTTACCAAAATGTCACATTTTTTATGCGCGTGTCTCCCGGTGCTTTTTCCAAACCAGCACAGCCAGCAGGACCACACAAGCCGCCGCGGCTACGGTGACCCAGACCAGCGGGAACGCATCCCCTGTCTGGGGCATTCCCGGCGCAGGTGCGGCCGTACCGGAAGACGCGCCCCCCGCGCCGCCGGAAGGCGTGCCGGAAGAGGAAGATGTCTCTGCAGAAGAACTGCTCGTCCCGCCCGAAGGAGCGGAAGAAGAGGAGCCGCCGCTTTCGGCGCCCGCCTTCGGCTGTGCCAATACATACAGGCTCAGATGTGTCAGCTCCGCATTCAGCAGGCCGTCTGCTGTTTTTGCCGTCAGCAGTTCTTTTTCGCCCTCAGGGCTTACGTGATACAGCTGCGTTTTGGCTGCGTCAAAGCCCTGGGGAAGCGGGAACGCCGCATTCAGCACGCCGCGCGGCTGCACCGTGCCGCCATCCAGCAGCAAAGAAATATCAAATGCCGCAAGGTCAACATTTTCATTGCGGAAAGCGCGCGCCACAGAAGCATATGCCGCGTCGCCCGCATCCACCGGCTCCACCTTGAGATGCGCGCCGGCCGGCACTGTGTCCAGCCCTGCCGCAACACGGATCCCTGTTGCACTGTCCACCTCGTTGAACACGGGAGCGGGCTGTTCCGAAGTGAGCGCGCCCTCCACGGTGAATTCATCAAAAGCCACCCAGCCGAATTTGGTATTTTTGTCCGTGTTGAAGCCGCGCTCAAACTCGGCCTTCAGGTATTTCACACGCACCGGAGCACCAGTCTCCAGTACAAAGTGGTAGGCGTCCATACCCGTGGCGATGGCTTCATAGCGGCGAGCGTCCGCCTGCGCCACGGTGCCGAGCTCCGTCCAGCTCTTGCCGTCCAGCGACGCGGAATATGTCACCTTATCCGGCGCGCCGATGCCTGCGGATACCCAGGCAAGATAGTCTACCCCCAAAGCCTGCACCTCAGCGACAGTGTCAAAGGAAATCTGCAGCGTAAAAGGCTCCGTAGCCACGGTCTGCAGGACGCCGATATAATCACCGTTCAGCGTATTCTGGTTCGCCCAGCTTCCTGTTTGAAGGACGCCGTTGTTCAGCAGCACAGAAGCCACGTTCTGAAGGTTTGCAAAGCTTTCACTGTTCAGGACATTTCCGCTTTCCAACGTTATGGTACCCATAGATGCGATGCCCTCGCCCGAAGCCAGCGGCGCCGTGCCGTTTACCGTGAATTCGTCCACGCCCAGCCATGTATAGGGCGCAGCCGGGTCTTTGGAGGCGTCCAGGCCGTGGCCGAACTCCGCACGGATATAACGGGCCTTTTCGGCGGCATCCAGCTTGAGCACATACTCGACCGTCTCGAAGCCGTTGGCCGATCCCGGGCTTATCTCCGCCTGCGCATAGGTTACAGTACCCAGCTCTTTCCATGTCTGGCCGTCCTGTGAAACACTGTATGAAACACTGTCCGGCGCGCCGATGCCCCATCCCGGATTGGAAACGGAGCCCAGCGCCACACGCTCCACCTGCCCGATACCGCCCAGATCCGCTGTCAGCGTAAACGGCCCCTGCGCGTGATTGGCATTGATCTTCACATAGCTGTCGTTCCAGGCGCCGGCCTTTTCATTGCCGTCCACCAGTTTCGGAAGCGCCTGCAGCAGCTTGTTGAATTCTTCGGTATTTTTTACATTGTCCGCTTCCAGTGTAAGCGTGCCCGCCGCCGCAAGATTCTTGACAGGCTTCTCCATCTCCGTGGGGATGCCGCTGAAGAAATCATGCATCGCGTCGTAGATATACCGCGTGCCCGAGACGTTCTGGCTCGTCTCTGCAATGCCCCATGTGCCCGTGTACCAGGCAATCAGGCTGTTGTTCTGATAGGCAAGCTTGTCGTCCGCCCCTTGCGTGAGGTAAGAGCGGAACTGGCTGATGTATTTGTCGTTGATGCCGCCGAATTCCATCTCGATGCCCAGGCCGTACTTTTTGCACAGCGCAGCGGTATCCGCAATGCGCTGTTCGGAGGCATTGGCGTCGAACGCATAGTTGGGCTGCATGATGGCGTAGTCAAAGCCGAAGGTCTTCCAGGCGCGGAACCCGGAGGACTGGTAGAAGGGGATCCAGTAAATTTGATACGCGCCGTTCTCCAGGCTGTGGACGTAATCCGTTACACCCTGCACCGTTTCCAGAACCAACGGGTCCACGTCGTAGTGCATCACTTCATCGTACCAATAGAAGCCGTCCAGACGCAGGTTCTCGTAACCCTTGGCCTTGAATTCCCGAATCACGGTGTCCAGATACCACCTGGAGGCCTCCATGCGGTCCGCCAGAGCCTGCTGCGCCGGATTGGTATCCGAGACCGCGAAATTCAGCGAATGGGTGCCGCCGGGCAGCGTGCCGAAGGCATCCTGGCACAGAATGGGCGGATAAAACGCAATCTTCACGCCCACTTTGTAATCCGCGTCGCCTGTGGCCTCTTTCACCAGGGCCACAGCCTCGTTCAGCGCGTCCAGGTTATAAGCCGTGCCTGTACCCTCGCCGTAGTGGAACAGAAAATCAAGATAGGTCTGCCAGTCCTCCGCGGTGGCACACATCTGTGCCGCATTGGGGTTGGAGGTCATCGTACTGCTCACATAGATGAGGTTATGGTAATCCGTATCGTCATCCGGCGTATCCAGATTTGGTGTATAGCCGTGGGACAGGAAGGTAACGGATTCAAAAAACTTATCCGTAATATTGCCCTCCTCGTCCACATAGCCCACCATGGGAAGAAGCTCCTCCACGGTTTTCTGGCTGGTCTGCAGCGCGCCGCCCGCGGAAGAGAACCAGTGTCCGGCATAGGCCAGCGCCTCGTGCTGGATGCCGCGTGCCTGGTCTGTCCAGGCATATTTGTTCACAACTTCATAATCCGTGCCCGGAGTATCCGGCAGCGTTTCGGCGGTGTCCGAAGGCGCCGCTGTGCCCCGTACCTCCAGCTCGTCGGCAAAGGCCCAGGTGCCTGTCAGCTCAAACGCGACCTTTACATAACGCGCATTGTAGTTCAGGCCGTCCAGCGTAAAATAGTAGCTCTGGCAATTCACCTCTTTGCCGTTTTCCACCACGGAATAATAATGGTCCGGGTCCTCGTCCTTCACGGCGTCGAAGCGGGAAACACGGCCCACGCGGTGGAACGTTACGCCGTCCTCCGACAGGAAGTAGGTGACCATCGACGGCGCAGAAATCCCCCATCCCAGGCCCTCCTGCATGTGGAAGGAAAGCGATTCAATATGGCTCAGCTGCCCCAGATCCAGCGTGATGGCGCGGTCGATCTGCCGGTATGCCTCATAGTAATGGGAGCGCATGCCGCTGCCATTCCAATTGCCGTCCAATATCTCGCCGCTGCCGTAATAGCCGTCTGTCAGGCGGTTGAGGATGCTCTCCTCTTTTTCGCGGATCGTTGTATCCTTGGTGGCAGGGTCAAGGTCCGTACCGGCGCCTTCCATTTCCAGTGTGAAGGCATCATTGCCCTTTCCCTGCGCCAGGTTTACAGTATCTGCCGCCGTTGCGGCGCTGGCTGTATCCGCAGAACCGGAAGAAGATGAGACAGCCGAAGACACCGTCTCGGAGGAAGACGAAGCGCCTGAAGAGGACGCCGCCCCGGAAGAGGACGAAACGTCCGGAGAGGACGCCGCCCCGGAGGAAGACGAAACGTCCGGAGAGGACGCCGCCCCGGAGGAGAACGAAACGTCTGGGGAGGACGCCGCCTCGGAGGAGGACGAAACGTCCGGAGAGGACGCCGCCTCGGAGGAGGACGAAACGTCCGGAGAGGACGCCGCCCCGGAGGAGGACGAAGCATCCGGGGAGGACTCTGTCCCGGTGGAGGATGAAACAGCGGAAGACGGCGCCGCGTCAGAGGAAGACGACACGCTTTCCGCATAGGCGGTTGTGAGCGGCATCGCCAGCATGGATATTGCAAGGACCGCCGCCAGGAAAAAACGCATGATTTTTTCTTTACGCATTCGAATAACTCCTTCTCAATGATACCAATGGGCTTGTTCTGAGTCTTCTTTCTTGTTTTCTGTTTGTTTTTGAGCGCACCAAAACAAGGGTGCCGCAAAATGGGTACTCTGTGCTCTGTCTGTTCTGTTTCACAAAAAACGCCCATGCGCCGAAACGCACGGGCGCAGGATTTCAGCTCCCCGGCTTTTATTTTAAGCCGGAAGTCGTGGAAATGCCGCTTATAAACTGTTTTTGTGCAAGGAAGAAGATGATGATGAGCGGCAGGGTGAACATCACGCCTGCGGCCATCAGCAGATCCCATTCCTGACGCGCAGTGGTCAGGAACATCTGCAGGCCGATGGACAGCGTATACTTTGTGCTGTCCTGCAAATAAAGCAGCGGGCCGTTCAAATCGTTCCAGCCGCCGATGAATACAAGTACCATGATCGTCGTCAGCACGGGCTTGCACATCGGGTAGACGATGCGGTACAGAATGACGAACTCGTTCGCACCGTCGATGCGCGCGGCCTCAATGACGCTGTCGGGCAGGCCCTTTACGAACTGCCGCATAAGATAGATGTAATACGGCGTACCGAAAAACGCGGGCAGCACCAGGGGTACGAAGGTATTCACCAGCCCCAGCTTCGACCATGTGATGAACAGCGGGATCTGCGTGACCTGCCAGGGAATCATCATTGTGGCGAGAATGAGCGGGAAAATATATTTCGCACCCTTCCAGGGGATCTTCGTCAGGGAATAGGCGATCATCGGCGCGGCGAAGATTTGGCCGAGAACCGGCAGAATCGCGACCACCAGCGTGTTCTTCGTATAAGCGAACAGCGGCATACGCTTAAAGATCGTCGCAAAATTTTCCCACTTAATGGGGTCCGGAATCCACTTGGGCGGATTCAGAAATATCTGGTTCGTAGGCTTTACCGCGGTGGAAAGCATCCACAGGAACGGCATGAAAAAGATGCAGGCAAAAAAGATCAGCAGAATATAAGAGCAGACCTTGCCCACGGTGCGCGAGGTTTTTGCAGAGATGATCCATTTTTTCACAGCTGTTCCCCCTTACTCTACGTCGTAGGTGACGCGTTTTTCCATCAGGTACATGGCCACGAACGAAACCACCAGCACAATCAGGAACAGCACGATGGCCATAGCCGAGGCGTAGCCCATCTTCATGTAGCTGAAGCCGTTCATATACAGATACATCGAATAGAACAAAAGCGAGTTCTGCGGCCCGCCGGTGATGCTCTGCCCCACCTGGGAAACACTGGCAAACACATACGCCTGCGTGAAATACTGAAAGGACGAAATAAGCCCCATCACCACCAGGAACTGAATGGTGGGTGAAATGTACGGCAGAGTGATCTTAAAGAAACGCTTGACAGGGCCCGCGCCGTCCAGCTCTGCCGCCTCGTAGAATGACTTTGGCACCGCCTTCAGCGCCGAAAGGAAAATGACGGTGTTCTGCCCGCAGCGCCACACGTCCATAATCATCAGCGAGATCTTGGTGAACTTCGGGTCGCTCAGCCAGCTTGGGCCTCGGATGCCGAACCAGGACAAAAAGTTGTTCAGCAGGCCGTATTCCGGGTTGAGCACCCACAAAAACAGCATGGCGCTGGCCACAATGGGCACCACTGTGGGCAGATAATAGATGGTGCGGAACGCGGGCATGCCCTTGACCTCCTTCGACAGCAGCACGGCCAGCGCCAGAGCGACCACAAGGCCGATGGGCATGCCGATGAAGGACATGACGGCGGTGTTCTTGATCGACACCGGAAAATATTTGTCGTTGAACAGCGTGACATAGTTGTCCAGCCCTGTGAACTCTGCCGGCTGGAAGATGTTAAAATCCGTAAAACTATAATACAGCGCGGAGAGGATCGGATAAAGCTGGAAGCACAAAAACCCGATGAGCCACGGCGAGACAAACAGCAGGCCAAGGAGGAAGAACCTCCGCTCTTGTTTCGATTTTCGTTTTTTGATCCCGTTTCCTTCCTTTTTGGCGGCCGATGCATTTCTCATGCCAAAACCTCGCTTTCGTAGAGATGGCCCGCGGCACGGGCTTTGGGAATACAGGCGCGATACAAAAAAGGAAAGCGCCGACCGGGCCGGGTAACCGCACAGCCGGCGCTTTCCTCTATTCTTTACTGTTTCTTTTGTCTGTTCAGCCGGCGGCCTCGTCCGCCATGGGCTGCACCGCTTCCACAACGGCCTTGGCCGCGTCTTCTACGGTCATATTGCCGGCGAGCGCCTCGGTCATGTAAGTGCTGATCTCAGTCAGATACTCGTTGACATAGGAGCTCATGGGGAACGCACGGAACTCGCCGTCGCGCAGCATCTCCGCCACCTGTTTGGCCTCTTCGGAAACGCCGTCCATCGCGATGACCGCGTCCAGAGCGCTCTTGCGCGGCATGAACGCGCCGTTGCCATAGTCGCCCTCAGCCATGAAGGCCATGTTCTCGGCGCTGGTCAGGCTCTTGAGCACCTTCAGCGTGGCTTCGGCGTTCGCCGTTTTGGCGTTCACTTCCCACACGCCGCAGCTCAGCATGCCCTGGCCTTCGCCGCCCTCGGCGGGAGCCGGCATCGGGGCGATGCCCATGTTGGTGCCGGTCTCCTTCGCAGCATCCACCATGGAAGCCAGCGCGGAGTCCGCCTGCCAGCGGATGGCCAGCTTTCCAGTGAACAGCGGGTCCTCGGTTGTGGCGCGGGCGCCCAGAGAATCGATGAAGCGCTTCACGTTGTCATAGCCGTACTTGCTGTAAATGTCGGCCTGGAACTGATAAGCCTTGAGCATCTCGGGAGAATCGAAGGTGATGGTGTTGGTCTCTTCGTCGATGAACTGCGCACCGAACGCCACAGGCCACAGAACGTTGTCCAGCCAGGGATAATCGGGGATCAGGCCCATCTGCTCAATGGAACCGTCAGCGCCAACCTTCGTGCAGTCGTCAATGCACTGGATCAGCTCGTCCATCGTTTTGGGGAATTCTTCCCAGCCGGCCTCGGCCAGCATGTCCTTGTTGTAGAACAGGAACGTGGAGCTGTACGTGAAGGGGATGGAATATACCTTATCCTCGTAGGTGCACACATCCCATGCGGCGTCGATGAAATCGTCCTTGTTCCACTCGGCGTCGCCGCCGTTGACAAACTCGGTAAGGTCGTACAAAGCGCCGTTGTTCGCCCAGGTGGGCGCGTTGTTCCAGTAGTTCTGGAAGATGTCCGGCGTAGAGCCGGAAGCGATCGTCGTCATGATGACGTCCGCCGTTTTGGCGCCGGACACAACGACTTCGATGTTATCGGTGTTGGTGGCGTTGTAATTCTCGGCCCACTGCAGCAGACGCTGATGGGGCTTGGTTACTTCCTCATCCTCGGCATACATGTGCCAGACGGTGACCACCGTCTTTTCGCCGGAGGGCGCGGCGGATGCCGGGGCGGAACCAGATGTGCTGCCGGCTGCGGAAGAAGATGCTCCGCCGCCGCAGGCGGTGAGCGCCGAAACAGCCAGCGCAAGAGAAAGGATCAAAGCGAGTGCCTTTTTCATAAGTGACCTCCTGATGAAACATTATTTCCGAACGGGCCGGACGACCGGTCAGCCCGGCCCGTACATGGCATCAATTCCGGGCGTGCACACGGGTCTCTTTTAAAAGAATATCCTGGAGCCGTTGGCTCCAGGCACCGGCGCTTTTGCGCAAAAGCGCGCGTCGATGTGCCCCGGGTGCTTTTTTGCCCTCCTATACTATACCAAATCTGCAAAAATTCTTCTTGGCAAATCTTCCATTTTCGGCCGCCGCCTTCCGGGCGGCCTTTTTTGCACTTTTTTTGAGGCGCCGCGGGCAGTTCCGCCTAAAAACGGCTTTGCTGCGTCCTTCGCCTCGTAAAAACAATTTACACAAAATTAAATTTCAAAACGCCGCATTTGGCAGGCAAACTTGATAAATCGTTCAATCCTGACCCACCGAATTTGAAAAAACATCCAAAACAGAACCGTCGCCGAGCAGTTTTACTGGTAAAAGCGTCACAGAACTACGGGCTTCCCCTCGGCCGCGGAGCGGTAAGCGGCCAGCACCAGCGCCAGTGCCTTGCGGCCTTCGGCCTCGTCCACCAGCAGCGTCCCCTCGCCGCGCACCGCGTCGATAAAGTTGCGCAGCTGTGCCACATGCCCCGAAGGGTCAATCGCGCCCGCCTCACTGTGGGAGCGCACCTCCGGCGCGGGTTCCTGCTCATAAATATGGTAAGCGGAGTCTCCCGCCACCTCCCATTTGACGATGCGGTCTTCTTCCAAAATGATCGTTCCTGACTCGCCGTTCAGCTCGATGCGGCGCGGAAAGCCGGGGTAATCCCCCACCGACGCCTGAATGACGCCCTGCGCGCCGCAGTGCCAGGCCACCACAGCTGTGAGTGTATCCTCCACCTCAATATCCCGCACCAGCGTGCCGCTCAGCGCATAGATGCTGTCTGCCGGCCCCATCAGATACCGCACAAGGTCCACACCGTGGATCCCCTGGTTCATCAGCGCCCCGCCGCCGTCCATCGCCTGTGTGCCCCGCCAGGTACCCGAATCATAATAGCTCTGGGGGCGGAAATATTTCATATACAAATCGCAGCGCGTGATGCGCCCCAGCGCCCCGCTCTCCAAGGCGCGCTTTACGCGCGCCACGGCCGGGCCGTAACGCAGCTGGGAGACTACCCCCACCTGAACACCGGCGGCGCGTGCTGCGGCGGCCACGGCGTCGCAGTCCTCCAACGTCAGCGCCACGGGCTTTTCAACGAGCACATGCTTGCCCGCGGCCACAGCCTGCAGTGCCAGCGGCGCATGCAGGTGGCTGGGCGTGCAGATACACACCGCGTCCACCTGCGGGTCTGCCAGAAGCGCGTCGTAATCCGGATACGCCCGGGTGCCGTAAGCCTGTGCCGCGGCACGGGCGCTTGCTTCCACAGGATCATACACGCCGCACAGCGCCGCGTCCTCGATGGAGCGGATCGCGTCCAGATGGAACCGGGAGATCACGCCGCAGCCCGCCACGGCAAAATGCACTTTCAAATCCAAAGGTTCAACATTCCTTTCCGGGCGCGGCCCTCCTGTTCAAACCGGGCGCAGCGTGTCCGCATAAGCGGGCAGCGGCGCAAAAATGCCGCTTTCCCCATAAAAACCTCCGTCAAGCCGGTACACGCCGTTCTGCGGTGTGCGCCAGGCGGCTGCGGGCGCGGCGCACATAGCGTCCAGACGGCGCCAATCGGTATAATTCTGCGGGCCGTTGCTCTCCACAACACCCACGCGCAGGCCCGGTACACGCGGCAGCCGCGCCGCCAGAGACATATTCCAGTCCAAAAGCGCAGGCGGCACCGTCAGGTCCGCGCAGAAGCACGCCGCGCCGCTTTTCTGCGCCGCGCGCACCATCTCCAGCGTGACGGACAGCGTTTTTGCAATGGGTTTGCAGGCGATGGCCGAATAGCCGTATTCCCGGGTCAGGCGGGCAACGTCCTGTGCGCTGTGGGCACTTTCGTCGCCTGCTACGCGCACCGGCAGGCCATGCACGGGTTCCGGCCGGTCCCCCGCAAACGGCTCCTCCAGCAGCACGATGCGCTCCAGCGCGTCCATCTTGTCCGCAGCATCCAGAAAGCGCAGCAGAAATTCCCTGTCCGGATAACGGCCGTTGGCGTCCAGATAATAGACGGGGCGGCCACACTCCGTATACGGCGTGGTAAAGCCGGCGGCTGCCGTGTGGACGGTGCGCAGGCGCCCGATGTCCCACGCAAGCATGGCCTCCGGGTCTCCGTTCTTCTCCGGGTCGGAACCGATCTTTACCTTTAATAAAAAGGCGCCGTCCTCCAGCAGGGCGTGCAGCTCGTCCTCCGGCGTATGGTAAGTGATGAGCGGGATGCTCCCCAACTCTTTTTCCCGGTTCGTCAGCTCCGGGCAGAAGGACGCGCACAGCGCGCCGAAGGTGCCGTTCCCCCGTTTTGCGTTCCAAAGCTGCCACAGCGCAAAATCCACGGGTACCAGCGCGTTGAGTACAAAGGTTTGCGGCACGTCTGCCCGTCCCAGAAGTCTGCGGGCGAACGCCAGAAGCTCCGGCACCAGGCCCGCAGTCATACCGGGCGGGTCTGTGAAAGCCTGTCCCTGCAAAAGCTCCAGCGCGCGGCGCGTGACCGCCAGCATTCTTTCGTTGCCGCCCGCTTCGTCACAGGCGCAGAAGGTGACGGGGTCGGACCAGAGCACGCTCTGTACGCCCACACCCATGCCGCTCGCTCCGCTGTCCAGCGTCAGGCGCACGGCCGTCTGCCACAGCTCGCTCAGCGTGCCTCCCTTGAAGCCGAAAGGTGCGCGCAGCGGTTCCCGTATGACGCCGAGCTCTGTGTTAACGATACGTTCCATGGCGCTTACGCGATGGTGGCCAGCATGGCCTGCGTGATCTCAGACACCAGCGTCCCGCCTGTAAGGAACCGTCCGATCTCGTCGGCCACGTGCGCGCCGATCTTCAGCTTGCCGTTGTTGGCAAGGCCCGCCAGATGCGGCGTCATGATGCAGTTGGGGATGCCGCGCAGCGGGCTGTCCGCGGCAGGCGGCTCGGGGTCCGTCACATCCAGGCAGGCATATTTCAGCTTGCCGCCGCGCAGCGCTTGCGCAAGCGCTTCCTCGTCTACCAGGGCGCCCCGGGCGGTGTTGATGAGGATGGCTCGGTCCTTCATCAAAGAAAGCGCGCGGCCGTTGATCATATGGCGGGTGGAATCCAGCGCGGGCGCGTGCAGCGAAACCACATCGCTTTCGGCCAGCAGCGTATCCAAATCTGCCTTTTTCGCGCCCATGGCGGCGATGGCGGTTTCGTCCAGCAGCGGGTCATAGGCCAGCACATTTACGCCGAACGCCTGCAGCAGCTCGATGTAGTGGGAGCCTGCAAAGCCACAGCCTACCACGCCCACGGTGATGTCGAACAGCTCGGTGATGACGCTGTAATCCTCCACCCAGCCGCCGTTGCGGATCTCCTCGTTGAAAGCAAACACGTTTTTGCAGGCGCAGATGGTAAGGCCCAGCGCCGTTTCCGACACACCGTAGCTGAGGATGCGCGCGCTGCTGACAACGCGGATGCCGCGGGCATACAGCTCGTCGCTGACGATACCCTTCACGCTGCCTGCGGCGTGGGCCACAAAGCGCAGGTTGGGTGCGCAGTCCAAAATTTCCTTATCCAGCTGCGGCACGCCCCAGGATGTAATGGCGATATCCGCCCCGGCAATGATCTGCTTGACGGTCTCTTTTTCGGCCTTGTCCGTTTCGTTCACGGCCACCTCGCCCCATTCGGCCAGGCGGGCCATTGTTTTTTCGGAAAGCAGCGTCGCGCGCAGCGGCGCGTCCATCAGCACGGCAATTTTCATCGTTCGGTAAGCTCCTTTTCCGCCGCCCGTTGTCCGGCCGGCCCTCTTGCCCACATTATACCGTCGCCTCCCGCCGGTGTCTTTACACTTTTTTTAGGAATATTGTACTATTTTTTCGCAGGTGTTCCCTTTGCGCATGGCGTTGCTGTATACTGATATTGTAGAAAAGCAGTGAAAGGAAGGGGAACACGGATGAACGAATGCAGCATCCTCTGGTGCGGCAAGTACCACCAAAACTGGGAAAACGAGCTGCACTGCCACAACTATTTCCAAATGGTAGGCATTCTGAGCGGCAGCGGCACCGTGTATGTGGACGACCAGCCTTATGAGATTGAAAAGGAGCAGGTGTTTCTGCTGTGCCCCCAGCAGCTGCACGCCATCCACTGCGGTGAAAAAAACGCTGCGCCGCTGAAAATGCTGGATGTAAAATTCACCGTGGCGGATCCCGCGCTGTTCGAGGATCTGGTGCGCGTGGGCGATATGTTCCATTTGCAGGATTTCGGATGGTTCGTGCGCTTTTTTGATAAGATCATCGCAGAAAGCGCCCAGCAGCGCCCCTATTATTACTCCATCATCAGCGGCTATTTGCTGGAAATGCTGGTACGTATCGTGCGGGAACGGCTGGGCCAGCCCGCCGCAGCGCCCGAGGAGGAAGCGCCCCGCGTCGCCACGTTCAAGGGTGTGGACGTTGCCGCACTGATGCAGTATATCGATTTCAACTATTCCCGCATCATCAGCCTGGAGGATCTTTCCACCCTGGCGGGCGTCAACAAAACAACGCTCATCAGCATCTTCAAGGAGGTGTACGGCACCACGCCCATCCGCTACATCAACCGTATCCGCCTGCGCAAGGCCAAGGAGCTTCTGGTGAACACCGACACCAGCGTCAGCGAGATCGCAGACCTTGTGGGCTTCCAGAGCATCCATTATTTCAGCCGTTTTTTCAAAGCGAAGGAAAACTGCACGCCCATGGAATACCGCATGCGCAACGGGCAGAGCCGTTATTTCAGCTTTCAGCGGCAGGGCGGCAGCAGCCTGTGGTAAGGCTGCTGCCGCCGGCGAAAAAAAAGCAAAAAATTCTGGATAATATGCAAAGCAATCCCGGCGGTTTCGTTTTATAATGAGGCCGTTGACAAACAAAACGGCCCGGAAAGACGCGGGCCTGTCAACAGCCCTATAATGCAAACAAAACAACAGCCGCCTGTGCGGCGGCCCGTAAAAGGAAGTGCTGAATTTATGATACGCATCGGCGCCGTCAACATCGACACCTCCCACCCTCTGGGATTCGGCGAGGTCATGGAAAAGGACGACCGTGCACGCTATGTGGGCGTGTACAACGACTCTTTCCGTCCGGACAGCGAGGTGGAGGGCTTCATCCGCCGCTTCGGCTTGGAAAAGCGCTGCAATACGCTGGAGGAGCTTGCCGCGATGTGCGACATCGGCTTCATCCACGGCTGCGACTGGGACGACCACCTGCGCTGCGCAATGCCTTTCATCGAGCAGGGCAAGCCTGTGTTCATCGACAAGCCTCTGGTGGGGAATCTGGCCGACTGCCGCCGCGTGGAACAGCTTGTAAAAGACGGCGCGGTGATCCTCGGCGCGTCCAGCGCGCGCTACGCTTACGAAGTGCAGCAGTTCCTGGCGCTGCCTGAAGAGGAGTGCGGCGAGGTGGTGAACGTGTTCGGCACTGCCGGCGTGGACGAATTCAACTACGGCGTACACATTGCCGAGGCCATCGGCGGCATTTTGGGACAGGGCGCACAGAGCGTGCGCTACATGGGCCGCGGCGAAGCCGGCGGCAAGTACTCCGAGAGCTATTTCGTACAGTACGAAAACGGAAAAAGCGCTGTTTTCAACACCTTCACAGGCACCTGGCAGCCCTTTGTTCTCACCATTATGACGACCAAAACCACCCACCATTTCCGCATGGACTCCAACCGCCTGTACGAGGCGCTGATGTGCGAGATCTGCAATTATATGGAGGGCAAGCCCAATCTTCTGGCGGGGCCGGACGCACTGCTGGAATCCGTCAAAGTAATGCTGGCGGCCACGGCCTCCCGCGCGCAGGGAGGCGCGCCCGTTTCGCTGGATGCCCTGACGGACGCAATGCCCGCTTACGACGGCCGTGCCTTCTGCAGGAGCTACGGCGCGGCGGCAGGCAGACTGTACTGATATTCTCCGAAAGCAGCGCCCTGCCCCGGCACGGACGCTGCTTTTTTGTACACAGCGCCTATGTTTTGACGATTTGCCAACTTTATGGGATGATATGCAAATCTCTTTTGAGCAAAAGGGAGTACCATCAAATCAGAACTCCGTGTGACCTGCACGGCGAAAAGGAGAGATTTGAGAGTATGAATTTTGCCATCATCGGCTGCGGCGTGATCGCCTTCACCCATGCCAAAGCGCTGGAGGCCCTGCGCGGCGAGGGCTGCGTGCTGTACGGCGCGTGCGATATCATCCCGGAAAAGGCCGACGCTTATGCCGCCGAACACGGCGTGCCCCACGTCTACTATGATTATCACGACGTTCTGGCGGACCCTGCCGTGGACATCGTATGCGTCTGCGTACCCAGCGGCACCCACGGCGAGGTGTGCAAAGCCGCCGCCGAAGCCGGTAAGGCCATTGTGTGCGAAAAGCCTATGGAGATCACGCCGGAGAAGATCGCGGATGTGATCGGCGTGGTGGAGCGCACCCACGCGAAGATGCAGTGCATCTTCCAGCGGCGCATGATGCCTGTGGCCATCGCTGTGAAGCAGGCCGTGGCCGAGGGCAGGTTCGGCAGGATCTGCCTGGCCGGAGCGGACCTGAAATATTATCGTGACCAGGCCTATTACAACAGCGCGGGCTGGCGCGGCACCTGGGAGCAGGACGGCGGCGGCGCGCTGATGAACCAGGGCGTGCATGGCATCGACCTTATTTTGTGGATGCTGGGCGACGAGGTCTCCACGCTGTACGGCCGCGCCGAGACGCTGGCCCGCGACATCCCTGTGGAGGATACCGCCGCGGCCGTGCTGAATATGAAGCACGGCGGTATCTGCGTCATCCAGGGCTGCACCACGGCATATCCGGGCTTTTCGTCCACCTTCTATATTCACGGCGAAAAGGGCACCGTCGTATTCAACGACGAGGGCATACTGGAGTGGAAGTTCCTCGACGAGGCCGACGCGCCTCAGCGCCCCGATATGGGCGAACGCGTGGGCGGTGCGGGCGACCCGACGAAAATCGGCAATTACGGCCACATCTGCCTGCTGCGCGATATCGCACAGGCCGTACGCGACGGCCGTTCTCCTGCCATTCCCCCGCAGGAGGCCGCGCTGGCCGTGCGCGTCATCTGTTCTATTTACGAATCCACCCGCACGGGCAGGCCCATCGTTTTCTAAGCCCGCGCGTTTTCCCCTCATCCCTGTAAAAACGACGTGCCGCGTTCCTTTTCAAGCTATGGGACGCGGCACATGGAGGTCCTTATGAAAATCTCATTCATCACCGACGAGGTGACGCAGAGCTTTGACGAGGCCGTACGGTTCGCAAGGCAGAACGGCCTGGCAGGGCTGGAGCTGCGCAGCGTGGAGGACACTGCCGTCGACATGCTTCCCGCTGAAACGCTGCGCGCATGGCGCCGCAGGCTGGACGCCGAGGGTTTGACCGTTTGCGGCCTGGCCGGTTCGTTTTACAAATGCGCGCCGGAACCGGACGCTGTGGAAGCCGAGCTGGCCAAGCTGGAACGCCTGTGCGCCGCGGCGGACATTTTGGGCTGCGCGTTCATCCGCGGCTTTGCATTCTTCGCACCGGAGGAAGGCCCTCTGCCCGCCGAAACGCTGGCGCCTTATTTTGAGCGCCCCGTGCGCCTGCTGGAGCAGCGCGGCAAAACGCTGCTGCTGGAGGCGGACCCCAGCGTCAACACCTCGAACCATGCGTCGCTGGCCCGGCTTGTCGCAGCCATCAGCTCGCCCCGTGTGCGCGCGATCTTCGACCCGGGCAATTGCCTGTACGATCCCTTGGGCGAAACGCCCTACCCGGACGGCTACGAGGCCATCCGTCCCTTCTTTGCCCATGTGCACATCAAGGACGCGGTGCGCGCCGTGCCGGAAAGCTACTGCGTAAAGGTAGGCACGGGGCAGGTGGGCTATCCCGCTCTGCTGCGCCGCCTTGCGGCGGACGGCTATGCGGGCTGGCTGTCCATGGAGACCCATTACCGTCTGGATTCCCACCTGACGGAGGAACAAATGCGCCTGCCCGGCGGCGCGGGCTTTTCAGCGGGCGGTGCGGCGGCCACGGCCGAGAGCGTCGCGGCGCTGAAGGACATTCTGCAAAAGGAGGGGCTGCTGTGAGCACAACACTTTTGCGCGGCGGGCGCCTGGTGCAGGATGGCTGCATCACCCGCTGCGATATTCTGCTGCGCGGCAAGGCTGTGGATGCCGTCCTGCCGCCGGACAGCGGCGCGGCGGCGGACTTCGTATATGACCTGGACGGCCTGTACGTCAGCGCGGGCTTTATCGACATCCACGTCCACGGAGGCGGCGGACACGATTTTATGGACGGCACGCCGGAGGCATATCACGGCGCGAGCGCGCTGCACCTCCGCCACGGCACCACGGCCATGGTGCCCACTACGCTGGCCGCCTCAAAGGAAGAGCTGCTGCGCTCCTTTTCTGTATTTGAACGCTGCCGGGACGGCTTTGCGGACGGCGCGAAGCTTCTGGGCCTGCACATCGAGGGGCCTTACATCGCCAAAAGCCAGTGCGGCGCACAGGACCCGCGCTTCATCCGCGAGCCGGACCCCGCCGAATACAACGAGCTGCTTGACGCCTGCCCGCACATCCTTCGCTGGACCATCGCGCCCGAGCTGCCCGGCGCACGGGAGATGGGGCTTGCGCTGCTGGCGCGCGGCGTACTGCCCAGCATCGGCCACAGTGAGGCCGACAGCGAAGCGGTGCGTGCCGCCATTCCCTGCGGCTACCGCCATGTGACGCACCTGTATTCGGCCATGTCCACCATCGTGCGCAAGGCCGGCTTCCGCCACGCAGGCATCGTGGAAAGTGCGTATCTGTACGATGAGTTGTCCAGCGAGATCATCGCCGACGGCTGCCACCTGCCCGCTCCATTGCTGCAGCTGGCTTACAGACACATCGGCCCGCAGCGGCTGGTGCTGGTCACGGACGCCATGCGCGGCGCCGGACAGACACAGGGCGAGAGCATCCTGGGCAGCCTGGAAAACGGCCAGCGCGTCATCCTGGAGGACGGCGTCGCCAAAATGCCGGACCGCACGGCCTTCGCGGGCAGCATCTGCACAGCCGACAGGCTGGTCCGCACAATGGTGACGCTGGCCGGCGCCAGCCTGCCCGATGCAGTGCGTATGATCACCGAAACCCCCGCCCGCGTACTGGGCCTTTCCGATTTTTACGGCCGCGTGGAGGCGGGCCGCGCGGCAGACCTTGCCGTGTTCGACCATACCGTCCGCATCGCCATGGTGTTCAAGGACGGCGCCGTGTGTTTTGAAAACCGAGAGGAGGCATTCCAATGACAAAAACCATTTCCATCAACCAGTTCCGCGTAAAGATCTACGACACCCGCGCGGAAATGGGCTTCTGCGCCGCGGACGAAGCTGCCGCTGCCATCCGCGGCGTATTGGCGCAGAAGGAAGAGTGTAATATGATCTTCGCCGCCGCACCCTCGCAGAACGAGATGCTGGCCGCGCTTGCGGCGCAGCCGGGCATTGAATGGAACCGTGTGAACGCCTTTCATATGGACGAGTACATCGGCCTTGCGCCGGACGCGCCCCAGGGCTTTGCCAATTTTCTGCGGGCGGCCATCTTCACCAAGGTGCCCTTTCGATCCGTTAACTGCCTGGATGGGGCCGCGGCGTCCCGGGATCCGGCAGCTGAGTGTGCCCGCTATTCCCAGCTGCTGCGCCGTTTCCCCGTGGACATCACCTGCATGGGCATCGGGGAAAACGGGCACATCGCCTTCAACGACCCCCCCGTGGCCGATTTCGACGACCCCGCCCTGGTAAAGCCCGTGGCGCTGGACGAGATATGCCGCAACCAGCAGGTGCATGACGGCTGCTTCGCCACTCTGGACGACGTGCCCACCCATGCGCTGACGCTGACAGTGCCCGCACTGATGCACGCTGCCCAGGTGTTCTGTGTGGTGCCCGCCGCCACCAAGGCGCGCGCCGTGCGCGACACGCTGCTGGGCGACATCCGCACCGCCTGCCCCGCCAGCATCCTGCGGCGCCACCCCGCTGCGACACTGTATCTAGACGCGGACAGCGCCAGCCTGCTGTAAGCCTGCCGCGTGCAGGGAAAGGAGACGGCCATGAACGAAATTCTCTCCTTCTCCGGCCAGCTGCCGGAGCATTTTGACGCTGCTTTTGCGGAGATCGGCCCCGAGCTGGGCTTTGCCCGCGCCGGACAGGGAGGCCTGAGCGTAGCCCTGCGTCAGGGCGGCTGCCTGCGCGCGGAAAGGCGTGCGGACAGCGTGGTGGTCACCTGGGCCGAACCCGTACAGGTATACCGCGCACTTTCACTGCTGCGCCAGCACTGGACGGAGGACGCTTTCTGCATTGAGGAAACGCCCTGCTTTGAAACGGCGGGCATGATGTTCGACGTTTCCCGCAACGCGGTGCTGCAGCCGGACACGCTGCGGTTTTTCCTGCGCAAAATGGCCATGATGGGGCTCAACCTGGGCATGATGTACACCGAGGACACCTATGAGGTGCCCGGCCAGCCCTACTTCGGCTATCAGCGCGGGCGTTATTCCGCAGACGAGCTGCGGGCGCTGGATGATTATGCCGATATGCTGGGCATCGAGCTTTGTCCCTGCATCCAGACGCTGGGCCATTTGAACCGCGCGCTGCACTGGCCCGCGCTGGCGCATCTGAAGGACAACGAGGAGGTTCTGCTGGCCGACGATGCGCAAACCTACGCATTCCTGGAGGAGCTTATCGCGGCTGCCGCCGCGCCCTACCGTTCCAAACGCATCCACATCGGCATGGACGAGGCCCACGGCATCGGTTTGGGCGCGCACCTGCGCCGCCACGGCTACGAGGACCCCCACACCATCATCCGCCGGCATCTTTCCCGCGTGCTGGAGATCACACGCCGCCACGGCCTTTCGGCCATGATGTGGAGCGATATGTATTTCCGTCCCGATTCCCCCACCGACGGCTATTATGACAGCGGTATGCCCTCGGCCGAAGCAGTGGCCGCCGTGCCGCCGGATGTGACGCTTGTGTATTGGGACTATTACCACGAGACCGAGCAGGAGTATACCGATATGCTGCAAAAGCACGCAGCACTGCCCGCGCCCACCGTATTCGCGGGCGGGATCTGGACATGGTGCGGGCCTGCGCCGGATTACGCCAAAACGCTGGCTGCGGCCGTCCCAGCGCTGACCGCCTGCAAAAAAGCGGGTGTGCCGCTGGTGCTGGCCACGGCCTGGGGCGACAACGGCGCCGAGGCCAATCTCACGTCCGCTCTGCTGGGCATGCAGCTGTACACCGAATTCATGTATACCGGCACATACGATGCCGGCTCTCTCGCCCGCCGCTTTGCCTGCTGCTGCGGTGCAGATGCACAGGCGTTTTTGGACCTTTCGCTGTTCAACGCCGTGCCCGGCATGCGCTCGGGCGCGCTGCGGCCTGTCAACGCGGCCAAATTCCTGCTGTATCAGGACCCCCTGGTGCAGCTCTTTGCCGCCGACACCGCCGGGCTCGCCATGAGCGCGCATTATACGGAGCTTGAGGCGCGCTATACCCGGTATGCCGATGAAAACCCGGCCTTTGAACCGCTTTTCCGTTTTTACTCCCTTTTGGCCCGCGTGCTGGCCGGCAAATGCGCCTGGCACGAGCAGGCCGCGCAGGCCGTCCGCCGAAAGGATCTTGCTCTGGCGGCACGCCTTGCCGAAGCCCTGCCCGGGACCATTGCGGCGACGGAGGCGCTTCGCACCGCATGGCGCGCGCTGTGGGAAGCCACAAACAGGCCCCAGGGCTTCGAGATCATCGACCTCCGCCTGGGCGGCGTGGCCGCAAGGCTTTCCACCGCCGCAGCGCGCATGCGCGCGTTTGCCGCGGGCGTCTGCGCGGACATCCCCGAGCTTTCCGCTCCCGCCTTGCCTTATACGCTGCGCCCGGACGGCACGCTGTTCGGCAGCTACGCGGTGGGGGAGATCGTCTCCGCCTGCAAGCTCGATATCTAAGAATCTGTATTCTTAGATAAGGAATGTCGGATATTCGAGCGGATTTTGTGCCATGCAAGGCAAATTTTCGCAGGAATAGCAGCGCTATTTCAAGGAAATTTAACGCAGCAGGGCGCAAAATCCGCCGGTTAGATGGCGTTCCGTTCTGTGAATACGGGTTCTAAGCGCGCCGCATCCGGCCGCGCTGTTATCCGCAAAAAAAGAAAGGACGAACTACCATGGACAAACCCGTTACCTTTGCCATCTGCGGCCTGGGCATCCGCGGGCTGGAGGCGTATGCCGCCTTCCAGAAGCAGCACCCTGAAAAAATGAAGATCACCGCCGGGGCCGACCCGGATCCCGACCGCCGCGCCGCACTGCAGGCGAATTACGGCGTGCCCGCCGGAAGCTGTTTTGCCACAGGCGAAGAGCTGCTGGCCCAGCCGCGCCTTGCGGATGTGATGATCATTGCCACGCAGGACCGCCAGCATGTGGCGCAGGCGCTGGCCGCGCTGGACAAGGGCTATCACCTTGTGCTGGAAAAACCCATTTCTCCGCTGCTGGACGAATGCCTTGCACTGCAAAAAAAAGCGCATGAGGCGAACCGCGTGGTGGTGGTGTGCCATGTGCTGCGCTATACCAAATTCTACGGCACGCTGTACGAGCTGCTGCGCGGAGGCGCCATCGGCCGTATCGAATCCCTGGACGCGGTGGAGAACGTGGCTTACTGGCATTATGCCCACAGCTATGTACGCGGCAACTGGCGACGGGCGGAGGAATCCAGCCCCATGATCCTGGCAAAAAGCTGCCACGACATGGACATCATCCGCTGGCTGATGGGCGTTCCCTGCGAAAGCGTTTCCTCCTACGGCTCTCTGGACTGGTTCCGCGCGGAAAACGCGCCGGATGGCAGTGCAGACCGCTGTCTTTCCGGCTGCGCCTGTAAGGAAGGATGCCCCTACGACGCGGAAAAGATCTACATTTTCAATGACAAAAGCGGCATCCGTTCGGGCAATGACGAGTGGCCCTGCTCGGTGCTGGTGAATAAACCCACCGAGGAAAAGCTGTATGACGCGCTGCGCACAGGGCCCTACGGCCGGTGCGTATACCGGTGTGACAACGACGTGGTGGACCACCAGGTCGTCTCCATGCGTTTTGCCGGCGGCGCGACAGCCACCTTCACCATGAGCGCCTTCACGGCAAAATGCTACCGCAGCATCAAGGTGATGGGTACGATGGGTGAGATCGAAGGCGATATGGACGCCAACGTACTGTACCTGCGCAAATTCGGCCAGCCCGAGCAGGTTCTGGACCTGGGCACCATCCCCGACCGCTTTGCCGGCCACGGCGGCGGCGACGCGCTGATGATGGATTATGTGTGCGAGCTTATCGCCGCAGGCGGTGCGGAAGGCCTCACCTCGGTGGACGCCTCGGTGGAAAGCCACGTGATGGCGCTGGCGGCCGAGCACTCCCGCACACACGGCGGCTCCGCAGTGGAGCTGGCCGAGTTTACCGAAAAATAACGCGCTTTTCCGGCCGTGCTCAAGGGCGGCCGGAACCGGTGCCGCAGGCTGGCCCGGCGGAGAGCCCTTTACAACGAAGGGGCCGGGCCGGCCTTTGCACAACAAACAAGGAGGCAGCCATGGAAGCCTTTGACATCCCGGCCCTGCACGCGCTGTGCATCGAGCTTTCGATTCCCGGCTCCGCCGCCGAAGCCTGCCTTGCGCAGGCCGCTTCGGCACAGGCGGCGCCCTTGCTGCGCCATATCCCCGCCCTGCTGGATGCATCGCGGGCCGAAGCCGCCATGCGTGAACTTCAGGCGAAATGCGCGCCGCTGAGTCCCAATGGGCTGCTGGAGCTGGCCGTGCTGCTGTCCGCCGCATTGGAGGCGCGCAAACATTATGCGGCGCGGGGCGTTCCCGACGATGTCTACCTTGCCACGATGGGCTGCTTTTCCCGTTTTCTGAACGAGACGCACCGCTGGACAGGCCGCTGGCAGTTCGACCGCGGCTTCTGGGTCTGGCGGCAGCTCTGCGGGCGGCTGCTCCGCCTCGGCACACTGGAATTCGAGGCGCTTCCCCTGCCCGCTGAGCTTGCCGGGCCGTTGGGCGCGGCGGCGGGCGCGCCCGAGCTCTCGGTGCATATTCCCGGCGATGCGATGTGTACGCCCGAAGCGCTCCATGCCTCCTATGCGCGGCGTGCGGACTTTTTTGCCCGCGACGGCGCTTTGCCGTTGACCTATTGCCGCACATGGCTTCTTTCGCCCCGCGTGAAGGAGCTGCTCCCGCCCGGTTCCGGCATTCGCAATTTTATGGAGGATTACACGCTGGCAGACTGGGATCCCGATGACAATTCCGGCCGTCTCTGGCTGTTCGACGCACCGGGTATCCCGGACGCCGCGCTGCCTGAGCGCACGTCTCTGCAGCGGGGCGCAAAGGAGCTTTTGCTGCAAGGCAAACCGCTCGGCTCGGGGCTGGGGCTGCTGAAGCTGTGAACGTTTGACGCTTCAAGTGAAGGAAAAAGGAGTGCCGCCATGAAATTTTATATCGCGGTAGACTGCGAAGGCCCCGCCTGTGTGGTGGGCGAACCGGGAAAGGGCCTGGGCAGCGGAGAAAACTACCGGTTCGCCTGCCTGCAGGCCACGCGGGAGGCGAACGCAGCGGCCCGTGCTTTGTTCGACGCAGGCGCGCAGGAGGTCGTCGTCTGGGACGCGCACGGCACAGGCGTAAACCTGCAGTACGACCTGCTGGACCCACGCTGCCGCATCCTGCTGGGCAGCGGGCACAGAGGCCGCTTTGCAGGCATGGACAAAAGCTATACCGCCGTGCTGTTCATCGGCTATCATGCGCGGGAAAACACCTCCCGGGCCGTGTTGGCCCACACCTTCTGTTCCACCGCGTTCCAATATTATAAGCTGGACGGAAAAGAAGCGGGCGAGCTTGCCATCGACGCGGCATACGCGGGCGAGCTGGGCGTTCCGGTGCTGTTCTGCGCGGGCGACGACGCCTGTGTGGCCGAGGCCCGTGCGCTGTTTCCCGGCCTCGCCGCCGTTGTGACGAAGGAGGCGCTCTCCTGGACGTCTGCTTTGAGCCGGCATCCCCAGGCTGTGTGCGACGACATCTACCGCACCGTGCGAGCCGCCGTACCCGGCGCCGGGACGCTCGTCCCCTATCGCATGCCCGGCCCTCTCTCCGTAGAGATCCGGTACAAGCGTATGGAGGACGCGGCCCGCGCCGCCCTCACCGACCGGAACGGCCATCCTTTCGCTCAGCCGGACCCTTTCACACGATCCGGAGTCGTGGACGGCGTCTCCGCCCTGTTTTAAGCACCGGGATATGCTTTCCTTCTTTGTGTTCAAGCTGTATGTCACAACAAAAGCAGCGGAGAACAGGCAGATGCCGCCTGTTCTCCGCTGCTTTTTCTTTTATGTATGCGACGCCTTATACCGGCTTTTCCGCCGGGGCCGCCGCCGTTGTCCGCTCCGCGCCGGGCAGCGGCATCCAGCGGCCGATGAACCCGAACACCTTTGCCCAATAGCGCGCGGGCGCCATGCGCAGGGACTCCGCATGGCCTGCATCCGGCTCCACATATTTTTCCTTGGGACACCGCGCCGCCGCATACACCTCGTCCAGCATGGCAAAGGGAACGAAGGCATCCTTCCCGCCGTGGATGAACAGCATTGGCGTGCGGGAGTGCGCCACCTGTGCCGCAGCGCTGGCCTCCCGCAAAGAAAAGCCCGCCCGGCGGCGCAGCAGCGCGTCGGCCGTGTACAGCACGGGAAACGGCGGCAGGCCGTAGGTTTTTTTCAGCTGATAACGGAATTCCTCCCATGCGGTGGTATAGCCGCAGTCCTCCACGATCGCCCGCACGTTGGGCGGCAGCGGCTCGCCCGCCGTCATCATTACGGTGGCGGCCCCCATGGACACGCCCATGAGCACGATATCCGGCGCGCCGTTCTCTGCGGTAACACGCTGCACCCATGCGGCAATGTCCCGCCGCTCGGGCCAGCCCATCCCGATATACCCGCCCTCGCTTCGGCCGTGGCCGCGTGCGTCCGGCAGCAGCAGGCTGAAGCCCGCGTCATAAAACCGGCGCGCGTATTCCGCCATGCCCGACGCCTGCCCGGTATAGCCGTGGCACAGCACCGCCCAGGGCGCATTCCCGTCCGCGCGCACACACAGAGCGTGCAGCTGCAGGCCGTCGCCCGAGATCATCCACCAATCCTCGTGGGGCTGCGCGTTCAGCCATTCCCTGTCTGCCGCCAGCGTGCCCCGGGGCGCGCCGGTGGGACGGTTATGCGGCGCGTTGAACGCCGCTGTTTTGTCGATCTGCTGTGTAAGCGCGAAGCGGTAAAAATACTCTCCGGCCACAGCTCCCGCAGCCGCGGCCGCGGCGCCCAGCGCCAGTGCCGTTTTCCAGCCTTTCATTCCGCTGTTTCTCCTTTCGCCGCGCGGCGCGCCTCAATATCCCGCACCATCGCTTCATAAGATTCTTCCGTGATCGTATATTTGACACGGTAGATGAAATAAGCAGCCAACAAAAGCGCCGCCGGGATGACCGTCATGCAGACCAGCAGCGCGGCGCTTTTGCCGCCGGGCACCGAGGCCAGCACCGCCCCGATTCGTTCCGTCTTTTCCGCTATGGTGATCAGCCCCTGGGAGGCCGCGTTCTCCAGATCGGAGATCTGGTTCGTCACGGCGCGCACTCCCACCGCCAGATAGATGACAAGCACCAGAAGCTGCACCAGCGCAGTGCCCAGCTTGGTGATGAAGGGCCGCACGGAAAAGACGATGCCCTCCTCCCGGCGGCCCGTTTTCCACTCGTTGTATTCCACGGTATTTGCAATGCAGATGATCATAATAAGGTAAACCAGCGTCTGCCCCAGAAATGCAAACAGGTTGCTCACGGTGAGCATCGTGAACTTGAGCGCCCACATCTCCCGCGGGATGAACAGGCCGGAGAGCATGATGCAGAGGTATCCCGCCGCAGCGCCGAAAGCGCCTGCCTTCATCAGCTGCGCGCGGGTGAAACGGCCGGACAGAGCCGCGAACACGAGCATCAGCACCGCGCCCGCCACATTGCCCAGAATGCTGAAGATGGACAGCAGCAGGCCGTTGTAGCCGAATTCAAAATACAGGTATGTCACCGAAAGGCCGCCGCCCATCAGTGTCTGCGCCACGGAAAAAATCAGAAAAACAACGGCGCACCAGACAAGCTGATCGTTGCGGGCAATGGTGGAAAAGGCCTTCCGGATGCCGACCTTTTCGGCGGGCGCTTCGTCCCGCGCAGACGGCTCGCGCACCACAAGCAGCGTGATGAGCTGTGTAGCCGTAAACGCAGCGCATACAATAAGGACAACGGCACGGTACGCGGTGACGGCGTTGCCGCCGATCACAAGGCTGCCCGCCGTAAATGTGGGTACAACGATGCCGCCCAGAAACTGCCCCACGCCCGCAAACAGCACCGTGCGGGAGGTAAGACGGTTGCGGTCGTCGGCGCGGCGCGCCAGCGCCGGCACCATGCCCCAGTAGGCGATGTCGTTCATTGTAAATACGACGCTGTACGCGAAGTACAACAAGCCGAAGGCCGCCACATAAGCCCAGCCCTGAAGCGTGGTGGAAAACGAGGTGATGAACACGATGACGCTCAGCACGCCGCCAATGGCGATCCATGGCTTGAATTTGCCCCAGCGCGTACGCGTGGCCTCCACCACGTTGCCCATGATCGGGTCGTTGAAAGCGTCGAATACGCGCGCCGCCACCATGATGACGCTGATGCAGGCAAACTGCACCGACGTAAGCGTTTTGGTGAACAACACATAGGTGAGCAGATAGTTGGTAAACATGCATCCGGCCATATCCCGGCCCACGGTGCCCACGGGATACGCCCAGAGGTTGCGGCGCGAAAGCCCGCCCGCCGTTTTTTCCTGTGCGCTCATTGCTGCATTCCCCCTTTTCCGCCGCGAAAAACCGCCCGCGGCAAGCAGATGATTCCTGTTCCCATCATAGCAAAAAACGGGAACGCGCGCAATGAGGAACTCTGCCCGCCGCCTCAGGTATTTCCGTGCATATTTTGCGAATACAAACCAGCCCCCGACCGCGGGTCTATCCTGCGCGGCCGGGGGCTGGTTTCGTTATTTTAAATCCGGTTTATACTTCAAGTATTTTATCCACGCGTGCGGCCAAGATAGAAAAGCGCCACTGTGCCGGGGCCTGAATGGCTGCCGATGACCGGGCCGATGGAATAGATGCGGATATCCTGCGTGCCGAATTTTTCCCGCACCAGGTCCGCTACATATTCCGCGTCCGCACGGCAGTCCCCGTGGCTGATGAACACCGTTTGGGAGGCCGGGTCCACTGCGTCCTTTTCCATATGCGCTACCAGCGCGTCCAGGCTGGCCTTGCGGCCGCGCACCTTTTCCATGGGGATCAGATGACCCGCGTCATCCACGTGCAGCACCGGCTTGATGTTGAGCATCGTGCCGAAAAACGCCGCCGCACCGGACACACGCCCGCCGCGCTTGAGATGATTCAGGTCGTCCACCGTGAACCAGTGGGCCAGATGCAGCTTGTTTTCCTCCAGCCACCGGGCCGTTTCTTCAATGCTGCGGCCCGCCTTCTGCTGCTGCGCCGCATGGTAGACCAACAGGCCCTCGCCCATGGAGGCGCACAAGCTGTCCACCGCGAGGAATTTGTGCTCCGGATATTCTGCGCTCAGGTCCTCGAAGGCGATGCGCGCGGAGTTGAATGTGCCGGACAGCCCGGACGAAAAACCCACATACAGCACGTCGAAGCCGTCCCGCGCCATTTTACCCGCCACTTCCCGGAATGTCTCCACATTGATCTGGCTGGTGGTGGACATAGCCCCGCCGCGGAGCATATCGTAAAAGTCCCCGGAAGAAAGGTCTGTTTCCTCAGGGTCGTTCCGATAGCTTTTTTCGCCGATGGTATAGGTCATGGGCAGTACAGTAACGCCCGTCTGCGCCACAAGCTGCGGCGAAAGGTCCGTGGTGGAATCCGTCAGGATCTTATATTCACGCATCGTTGTCGCTCCTTTATGTTTGCTGGAAAATCAGTCCCCAGCTCTCTGCTGGGAAATCCACAGGCAGTATATCACAAATCCCCGTGCTTTTCCAGACTGAATTTCCCCTTCAGCGCGGCAATGCCTGCCAGAATGCGGTCCTGAAAAATCACGCACAGCCCCGCCACAGCCCCGGTGGCAAGGAACACCACCAGGCTCACGTCCCAGCTTCCCTCGGCGAACTGGCTGCCCGCAAAGGTACTGGTGATCACCGACGGGATGCGCGCCAGTGTGGAGATGAGAAAAAACGCATGGGGCCTGACGGGCAGGAACGGGCCCAGATAGATGAGCACGTCCTTGGGCGTGCCCGGGATGAAAAACAGCAGGAACAAAAAGAACTTCACGTGTGCCTCGTCCCGCAGAAAATGGTATTTTGCCAGAACGGAAGCGTCGATGGCTCTGGCACCCGCGGCACGCACGCAGTAATAAACTGCGGCGCTGGAAAGGCCCACGCCCAAAAGGCACAAGGCCAGCCCTCCCCAGGTACCGTACAAAAGCCCTGCCATCAGCTCCACCGGTTCGCCGGGCAGCACGGCCACCACCACCTGCAGCACCTGCAGGCCCAAAAATGCCAGCAGGCCCAAAAAACCGCTGTCGTGGACAAACGCAATAAACGCATCCCGCGCATCCTGCTGCGTCAGCACGGCCCAGATCTCGTTTCGATATGTAATGCCGAACACGGCCAGCGCCAGCAGAAGCGCCGCGCCCAATACCGTGCCCGCGTATTTTTTTATAAATGCCACTCGTATCCACGCCCCGTTTTCCCGGGCGCGTCGCTGCATCAGGCGGTATGCGCCCCGGTGTATTCTTCCAGGGTGCCGCCCGCCTGCATGATGGCTTTCGCGGCATCCTTACCTACATAACGATAATGCCACGGTTCATACGTCACGCCCGTGACATTTTCTTTTCCCCTGGGGTAGCGCAGGATGAAGCCGTAGTCCGCGCAGTGGGCGTACAGCCATTCAAATTCCGGCGTGTCTTCAAAATCCGCCGTCAGGTCGCTGTGCTTCGAATACCAGTCCGCCGAAACGATATCTGCGGCAAGGCCCGTGTTATGCTCCGAGGTGCCGGGGCGCGCCACCCACATGGCAGCCTGTTTTTCGGCCTCCTCCCGGCTGAAGCCCTCCGCCATGAAGGAATTTGTCTTGCGCTTGAACAGCGCCGTCTGCCGCTCCACGCTGCGGTAGCCCGACACTAAGTAGAGCTTGCAGCCCGCCGCCTCGGCGTCCGCCAGCATGGCCTCCAGGTCCGCCGCCGCGCGCTTGTCAAAAGGACGGTTTTCGTATCCCCTGATGTCCACGGTCTCCACGGTAAAGCCCTCGGGCAGAGGGTTCCCGGCGTTGACCAGGCGCGTCATCCAGCCGTCGCCGTCCGCCGGGGCTGCGGCGGGTGCCGCAGCCGAGGAGGAACCGCTCATGGAGCCGGAAGAAGAAGCGCCGCCCGCGCCGCTGCCGGACATACTGCCGGAAACGGAGCCGGAGGCAACGCCGCTGTCGCCGGGAACGCCGCTCATGGAGCCGGACATGGAACCGGACATGCTGCCGGAGCCGGATGTCACAGACGAGGAGCTGGGCGCCATGGAGGAGCTGGACGAAGGCTTGGAGGACGAACTGCCGGAGCTGCCCCAGCAGCCTGCGAACAGCGCCGCCACAAGCACCAGCGCGAGGGTAAGGACCAAAGTTTTCTTAGGCAAAATACAAACTCCCTTTCGCCTGCCCGCAGACGCCGGGCGGCGCGCGGGAAGGTCATTGTAAATTGCCGGTCAGGGCCATTACCGCAGCGAGCGCCGCCAGCGGCGCGGTCTCACAACGCAGGATGCGCGGCCCCAGGCCGATTTGTACGCATCCCGCTTCGCGGGCCGCGGCCGCTTCCTCGGGGGAAAAGCCGCCTTCGCTGCCGGTGATGAGGCCGATGGTCTCGGCGCCGCCCAGCCGGCTAAGTAATGGCTCCCCGCCCGCCTCGTAGCAAAAAAACGCCGCGTCGTTGCGCGCTGCGTCCGCGAGCATCTGTTTGTATGTTACCGGAAGTTCCACCTGCGGCACCACGCCCCGTCCGCTCTGCTTGGCGGCCTCAAAGGCGATGCGGTTATAGCGCAGGTTTTTCTGCTCTTCCTTTTTTGGCGCAGCCACACAGTAGCGGCTGAAAAACGGCACTACCCGCACGGCGCCAAGCTCCACAGCCTTCTGGACGATTGTCTCCAGCCTATCCTGCTTTGGGTAACCCACATATAGCGTAACCCGCACGCCCGGCTCCGATACGCTGGTAGAGCTGGAAAGGATTTCCAGCTCTACCGTATCGGGGCCAAAGCCGCGCACCGCGCAGGCATAGTCCGTGCCCTTGCCGTCGCAAAGCGTAACGGTCTCGCCGGGCCGGGCACGCATCACATGGGCCAGGTGATGCGCGTCCGCCCCCGACAGCACGGCCGTGCCTCCGGAGATATCAGTTGTAAAATAACGGTGGGGCATAATAAAACTCCTTCTGTGTATTTATGGCGCAAGGGCGCGGCACTGCGGTGCGCTGTTTAAGGCGCAAGCCGCATGCCAAGCAGCGGAATTAAGATAAACTGCGCCGGATAGATGAGGTAAAACCTCCACTTCACGCGCGCACCGGCGCCGGGCGTGCCGTCGTACAGCCGCATTGGCAAAAGCGAAAAAAACACACCGAAAAATTGCAGATACTGCGAGCCCAAATTGGGCAGCGCGCCAAGCCAAAGCGACGCGACAATTACCGTAAAGATACCGCACAGCAGCAAAGCCGGGCGGCCGCGCATGTAAAAGCAGCCCCAAACAATGGCCAACGCATACCAGCCCCAATCCAAAGGAAGAAGAGCGGCGCAGACGAAAAGGGCAGCGCAAGCGGCGCACCGTGCGAACAACGGCTTGATGTGCTCCCATGCCACAAGCGAAAGCAGCGCAAGAAACAGCGTAAACAACACATTGCCTCCGCCCGAAAATACCGTAAATTTCCATTCGCGCGTATACACTCAGCCGCAAAAGCTGCTGTAAAGCGGCTGCGAAATCAGTGCAAACATTAGCAGCTGCATCAAATAGCGGCGCACGCTTTTGGTGTGGCAATAGCCCTCCGCCAAAAGAAAGCAGAAAATAGGCAGCGCCATTTTGCCGGCAGTGCGCAGCGCAATGCAGGCAGGAGAGCGGTAATACAAAAAGGCGTATGCAAAATGATCGAGCAGCATACAGGCATACGCAATCCATTTCAGCCCGGTGGCAGATAATTTAGCACCCGGCGATGCACGGTATTTCCGCCTTTGTGCTTGGCGCGCAGTTATTCCCGCCCTGTGTGGCCGCACACCAGCGCCACCCAACCATTCTTTTTCTTTACCTCCCGCAGTGCAAGGCCTGCGGCCTGTACCGCGGCGATCACCTCATCCTTGCGGGTGTCGATGATGCCGCTGGCCAGAAAGGTTCCATGCTTTGCCAGCAGCGCGGGTACGTTCGGCACCAGGTGGATGATGGCATTGGCCACGATGTTGGCGCAGATGACGTCGTATACACCCGTGGCCTTTTCGGAAAGGTCGCCCACCAGTACCGTAAGGTCGTTCTGCACGCCATTGAGGGCCGCGTTTTCGCCTGCCGTGCGCACGCACATCGGGTCGATGTCCACGCCTTCCGCTTTGGCCGCGCCCAATTTCAATGCCGCAATGGCAAGAATGCCGCTGCCCGTGCCGATGTCCAACACGCGCTCGCCGCCCTTCACCAGGCCATCCAGCGTTTCCAGGCACAGGGCCGTGGTCTCGTGCGTGCCGGTGCCGAAGGCCATTCCCGGGTCCAGCGTGATGACCGCGCGGTCCGTTTCGTACGCTTCCCAGCTCGGCACCACAGCCAGCCGTGTGCCGATATCCATAGCGTGGTAGTATGCCTTCCAGCCCGTCTCCCAGTCCTCCTGGCGCACACCCGTGTATTCCATCCGGTAAGGCACCTCGGCGCGCTCCAGGCGGTCCCGCATCAGCTCTCCGATCTCCGCAAAATTCTCGTCCGGCGCAATGTACAGGTGCACCGCTACCTCATCCCGGCTTTTATCCAGCAGTTCCTGCTCAATGAGGTCAACGTGAGCAATGGCCTCCACCTGGGCCTCCAGATCCCGGTAGTCCTCGATGTAGATGCCGCCGCCCGAGATGCCCGTGGCAATGGTCTCCGCCGTTTCGGCCCAAACCGCCGGCACTGTCGTCTTGATGTCTGTCCATTCCATAACTTTTTACTCCCTGCGCTTGGCGCGCCTGCAATTTGTTTTTGCGCCGTAAGGCGCCGTTTTCTTTTCATTATACACAAATACATCCAAAAACGAAACAAGCCGGCGGTATATCCCGCATTTTGTGCCGATTCTGCAGAAATTTTTCACAATCTTCTTTCCTCTTCTTTTGTTAGAATGCACAAAAGAACTTTGTTAAACTTATAACATTCGTCGTGTTGTACATTGATAAACTTTTAACGATATGGTATGATAGTGTCAGTGAGAAAGCATCCTAAAATCACAAAACGAACCGTTCAAACCATATCAATGAACTTTGGGAGGACAAACTGATGGCAGAGAAAAAGACGACCGCCAAAACCGCTCCGGCCCCCGCTGTGGAGACCGTGGAGAACCCCGTGAACAAAATGATCGACGGCCTGGTGGAAAAAGCCCAGGCAGCTTTGAAGGAATTCCTGACGCTGGATCAGGAACAGATCGACCACATCGTGCACGAGATGGCGCTGGCCGGCCTTGACAAGCACCAGGAGCTGGCCCGCATGGCCGTGGAGGAAACCGGCCGCGGCGTGTACGAAGACAAGGTCATCAAGAATATGTTTGCCACCGAGTATATCTGGCACGACATCAAAAAGGAAAAGACCGTGGGCGTGCTGGACGAGAACGAGATGGAGGGCTATGTGGAAGTGGCCGAGCCTGTAGGCGTTATCGCAGGCGTCACCCCCACCACCAACCCCACCTCCACTACGCTGTTCAAAAGCCTGATCGCCGTGAAAACGCGCAACCCCATCATCTTCGGTTTCCACCCGTCCGCGCAGAAGTGCTCGGCCGAGGCTGCGCGCATCGTATATGAGGCCGCTGTGAAGGCCGGCGCGCCGGAGAACTGCATCCAGTGGATCGACACGCCGTCCATCGAAGCGACGGGGGCGCTGATGAACCACCCCGGCGTGGCCACCATCCTGGCCACGGGCGGCCCCGGCATGGTAAAGGCCGCTTACAGCTGCGGTAAACCGGCGCTGGGCGTCGGCCCGGGCAACGTGCCGTGCTATATTGAAAAATCCGCGGACCTGCACCGCGCCTGCACCGACCTGATGATGTCCAAGACCTTCGACAACGGCATGATCTGCGCTTCCGAGCAGGCCGTCATCGTGGACAAAGAGATCGCCAAAGCGTTCGAAGACTATATGAAGGCCAACAACTGCTACTTCCTCAACAAGGAAGAAACGGAAAAGCTGACGAAATTCATGTTCCCGGACCCCAGCAAGGGCGTTTACGGCCCGCTGGTGGGCAAATCTGCAAACTGGATCGCCGAGCAGGCCGGCCTGAAGGTGCCCGAAAAAACGAAGATCCTCATCGCGCCCATCTCCTCGCCGGACGAAAACCATCCGCTGGCGAAGGAAAAGCTTTCCCCGGTGCTGGCCTACTTTGTTGTAAACAGCAAGCAGCAGGGCTTTGATTACGCCAACAAGATGCTGGAGCTGGGCGGCCTGGGCCACTCCGCCGTCATTCATACCGGCGACATGAAGATCGCCGATGAATACGGCGTGGCCATGCGCGTGGGCCGAATCATTGTGAACAGCCCGTCCTCCCAGGGCGCCATCGGCGACATCTATAATACCAACACGCCTTCCCTGACGCTGGGCTGCGGCTCCTACGGCAAGAACAGCGTGTCCCAGAACGTCACGACGGTGAACCTCATCAACAAAAAGCGCATCGCCAAGAGGAGGGTCAACATGCAGTGGTTCAAGGTGCCGCCCCGCATCTATTTTGAGGAGGATTCCATCCAGTACCTGGAAAAGATGGAGGGCATCTCCCGCGCCTTCATCGTCACCGACCCGATGATGGTGAAGCTGGGCAATGTGGACAAAGTCCTGTACTATCTGCGCAAGCGCGAGGAATACTGCCACAGCGAGATCTACTCCGACGTGGAAAGCGACCCGTCCGTTGAGTGCATCATGCGCGGCGTCAAGGCCATGAACGCCTTCCAGCCGGACGTCATCATCGCCATCGGCGGCGGCTCGGCCATCGACGCGGCCAAGGGCATGTGGCTGTTCTACGAGCATCCGGACACCAGCTTCGACGGCCTGCGCCAGCGCTTCCTGGACATTCGCAAGCGTGCGTTCAAGTTCCCGAAGCTGGGCCAGAAGGCCAAACTGGTCGCCATCCCCACCACCTCCGGCACCGGCTCCGAGGTCACCAGCTTCTCCGTCATTACGGATAAGCAAAACGGCAACATCAAATATCCCCTGGCCGACTACCGCCTGACGCCGGACGTGGCCATCATCGACCCGCAGTTCACCCGCTCGATGCCCAAGAGCATCGTGGCCGACACCGGCCTGGACGTGCTGACCCACGCCATTGAGGCGTATGTATCCGTCATGGCCAGCGATTATACCGACGGCCTTGCGCTGCACGCCATCGAAATGGTGTTCACTTATCTGGAGAAATCCTACAACGGCGACCCGCTGGCCCGCGAGAAGATGCACAACGCGTCCTGCATCGCCGGCATGGCCTTCACCAACGCGTTCCTGGGCCTGAACCACTCCATGGCGCACAAACTGGGGGCCGAGTGCCACATTCCCCATGGCCGCGCCAACGCCATCCTGCTGCCGTATGTCATCCAATACAACGCTACCAAACCGACCAAGTTCGCCTCATTCCCGAAATACAAGGAATATGTGGCCGACGAGCGCTATGCGAAGATCGCCCGCCGCGTGGGCCTGTGCAGCGCGGACACGCCCATCTCCGAGGCAGTGGACTGCCTTGTGAAGGCCATCCGGGAACTGATGACCGTCACCGAGCGCCCGCTCTGCATCAAGGACTGCGGCGTCAGCGAGGCCGAGTTCATGAGCAAGGTCGACGAGCTTTCCTACAAGGCGTTCGAGGACCAGTGCACCACCGCAAACCCGGTATATCCCCTGGTGTCCGAAATCAAGGAGCTGTACAGGGAAGCTTACTACGGCGAATAAGCGCCGCCCAAAACTGAATCCCGGGCCGTTCTTTTTCCGGCCCGACCTCCTTTCATGGGGCCCGTGCAAAGCGGGCCCCTTTTTTGGTATATGTACCGGCACATGGTACCCGCGCAAAACAGCACAAATAACCGCCGACAAATTTGTTACGCCGCATGGGCGGATGTGTGCTATACTGTTTGTAAATAAGCTCTTTAAAAATACGCTTTTGCGGCGGCGCGGCAAAACGCGTCCGTCCGGGGGAGGAATACGCATGCAGGAACGCCACATCACCACGCCCGGCCCCGTGCTGGACGAACACGGCGTCATCACGCCCGGCTATTCGGAACGGTCCATTTGTACTTACCGCCGCGCAGATATCAAAGCCCCGTTCTACCGCATCAAGGAATGGGACTTCTATCAGGTGTCCGACGGCGAAAAGTGTCTCCAGTTTACATATGGCCATGCCTCTTATGCGGGCCAGGTAGCGGTGATGCTGTTCAACTTCAAAACGGGTGAAGTCATCGCCAATATCAGCAAGCTGCTCGCCCTGCCCTTCGGCAGCCTGCATCTGCCTGAAAACGCCGAGCAGGACAGCGATATATGCTACGACAAAGGCGGCGTGCACCTGCGCTTTAAAGTGGAGGGCGACACGCGTTACCTTTCGTTTTCCGCGCCGGATTTTGAAGCGAACATCACGCTGGAGCGCAAAAACCCCTATTCTCTGGTCATCCATATCCCCTTTGATGAATACAAAACAGCGTTCTATTATAACCACAAGATCAACTGCATGACGGCCCGCGGCCGGGCGGTATGCGGAGGAAAGGAATACATTTTCGGAGACGGCGCTTTCGGCCTGCTGGACTGGGGGCGCGGCGTGTGGCCGTTCCACAATGAATGGTACTGGTCCAACGGCACCGGCACAGTGGACGGCAAAATTTTCGGTTTCAACCTGGGAACCGGCTTCGGCAACACCAGCCAGGCCACCGAAAACATGCTGTTCTACAACGGGAAATACCATAAGCTGGGCCGCGTGCATTTTGACCTGGACACCGAATACATGAAGCCCTGGCGGCTGTATGACGACGAGGGCCGCCTGGACCTGACCCTGACGCCGTGCTATGACCGCACCACCCGCATGAAAGTGCTGTTCGTGGACAACTGCTGCCACCAGATGTTCGGCGGTTTTTCAGGCAGAGCCGTGCTGGGCGACGGCACCGTGCTGCAGATCGACGATCTGCAGGCTTTTGCCGAACACGCAGTGAACAACTGGTAGGCTCACCTGCTCAAATCAAACCAACAGGCGCGCCGCTTCCCTTTTCGGGGAGCGGCGCGCCGCTTTTTTCCGCGAAACAGGGCGGGATATGCCGAAGCGCGTCCCGCCCTGTTTTTTCGCGTTTGCGCGCACATATTCCGCCCCGCGTCTGCAAACACTTTTACCACTGCCGTAAGATCCTATGCCTTCCCGGGCCGGAACGCATCCAACAAGGCTTTGGGGACGGTATGAAAACGGCCGCCGCAAATATGTTTCGCAGAAGGAGCGACAGAAAAATGAAACTGGACGCAAAAAAATACGACGAGATGCGCAAGGCCGCGTCGCCGCCCTCGCCGCTTTTGAAGGACTGCCTGTGGGCGTTTTTCGTGGGCGGCGCCATCTGCCTTTTGGGCGAGGGCCTGCGCATGCTGTATGCGGCCCTGGGCTTCACACTTACCGACGCTGGCACACTGACGAGCGCCACGCTCATCGGCCTGTCGGCCTTTACCACAGCAATGGGCTGGTACCAGAAGCTGGCCGCCAAGGCCGGCGCCGGTACACTGGTACCCATCACTGGCTTTGCCAACGCGGTCGTCGCCCCCGCCATCGAATTCCGCAACGAGGGGCTTGTCTCCGGCGTGGGTGCAAAAATGTTCATCATCGCAGGGCCTGTCATCGTTTACGGCATGCTGGCCAGCGTTGTGTGGGGCGTGATCTACCATTTCATCCGCCCGCTGATGGGAGGGTAACGCATGCGTAAGGGAGACACCATCCTGTTTGAAGCTCCGCCCAGCGCCGTCGCATATGCGGCCGTGGGCGGCAAAAAAGAGGCGGAAGGCCCTCTGGCAGACGCCTTTGATATGCTCATCGCCGACACCCTGTGCGGCGAAAAAACCTGGGAAAAGGCCGAGAGCGATTTTGCCCGCTACTGTCTGGAGGCCGCGCTGAAAAAAGGCCGTCTGCAGGCGGACGCGCTGGACGCCGTGTTCGCGGGCGACCTGCAGTGCCAGTGCACCGCGTCGGCCTATACGATGCGCGGGTTCGACACCCCGTACCTGGGCCTGTACGGCGCGTGCAGCACTATGGCCGAAGGCTTTGGCCTGGCCGCGTGCATGGTGGCAGGCGGCCACATGCAGTATGCCGCGGCCATGAGCAGCAGCCATTTCTGCGCGGCGGAGCGCCAGTTCCGCACGCCGCTGGACTATGGCGGCAAACGTACGCCCACGGCCCAGTGGACGGTAACAGGTGCCGGTGCCGCCATCCTGGCTCCGGCCGGCGGTCCGCCCTATGTGCGCGCCGTCACATTCGGCCGCGTGCGGGATTATAACGTCACCGACATCAACAATATGGGCGCGGCCATGGCCCCGGCCGCCTGTGAAACGATCCTGCGCTACTTCGCCGATACGGGCGAAAAACCGGAGCACTTTGACGCCATTTTCACCGGGGACCTGGGCTTTGTGGGCCGCACGCTGCTGCTGCAGCTGCTCAAGGAGGAAGGTCTGCCGCTGGAAAACCATCAGGACTGCGGCCTGCTGGTATACGACCGGGACGCGCAGAACGTTCAGGCGGGCGGGTCCGGCGCGGGCTGCAGCGCCACGGTTCTGTGCTGCCACGTGCTGCCCGCGCTGCGCGAGGGCCGCATGAAGCGCGTGCTGTTCCTCTCCACCGGCGCGCTGATGAGCCAAACTACGTTTTTACAGGGCGAGAGCATCCCGGGCGTCGCCCATCTGATCGAGCTTTCTTCCGAATTGCCGGAGGAAACGGAAAAAGGAGGCGGCGTGCGATGAATTTTGTATGGGCGTTTCTTGTGGGAGGGCTGATCTGCGTGGTAGGCCAGCTCCTCATCGACCTGACCAAGCTTACCCCCGCGCGCATTCTGGTGCTGTACGTTGTGGCGGGCGTGGTGCTCAGCGCGCTGGGCTGGTACGATCCGCTGGCTGATTTTGCAGGCGCGGGCGCCACGGTGCCGCTCATCGGCTTCGGGCACCTGCTGGCCCAGGGCGTAATGGATTCTGTGGCGCAGAGCGGCCTTGTGGGCGCGCTGACGGGCGGCTTTACGGCCGCCGCGGGCGGTGTGACAGCCTCGTTGACGGCGGGCTTTCTGGCCGCGCTGCTGGGCAAAAGCCGGGACCAGAGCTGACCCCGCTGCGCCGGGCGCAGAACCCGGCCAAGGCACGACAAAAAACCCGCTGTTCAGACGAACAGCGGGTTTATTTGAAAGCGTAGCTTACTTGCCGGCTTTGTCTGCGGCCTTGGCCAGACGGGAAACCTTGCGGGAAGCCGTGTTCTTGTGAAGCACACCTTTCGCCGCGGCCTTGTCGATCGCGACGACAGCAGCCTTCACAGCAGCGTCTTTGTCGGCGGCGCCGGCGGAAATGGCGGCGTCTGCCTTCTTGACGACTGTTTTCAGGTTGGACTTGATCGCTTTGTTGTGCAGAGCCTCTTTTTTCGCCTGCACCACACGGTCTTTCTGCGACTTAATATTAGGCATCGTACCACCTCCTTAATACCCATAACAGTGCAATTTATAATACCACTTTTTGCCCCGCAAGGCAAGTCTTTTTTTGAAAAAAGCGCCCAAACAGGCGCATTATCTCCCGAAAGGAAGGAATATCATGGCAGTATACACGGATATCGCCGCCGAACTGTATCCCGAATCCCGCGGGAGCGTCCCCCGCGGCGTCAAGACCTTCACGGCCACCGCGTCGGGCATCGGCCTGACGCGGGTGGAGATTGAGCGCAGCGGCCTGCGCCGCCCCAAAGGACGGTACATCACGCTGGATATGCCCCAGTTCGCCGCCATCGACGACCGCAACGAGGCTTATGTATGGGCCATTGCCAGCCAGCTGCGCGCGCTTCTGCCCAAGGAGGGGCTTGTCCTGGTAGCCGGAGTGGGCAACCGGGCCGTCACCGCGGATGCCCTTGGCCCCGAAACCGCGGACCGCGTGTTCGTCACACGCCATCTGTGCGAACACCCGGACGCCGGGGACGATGTAGCGCTGCGGCCCGTAGCCGCGTTTTCACCGGGGGTAGAGGGCAATACAGGCCTTGCCACAGCCGAGCTTCTGCAAAGCGTGGTGCGCAGGCTGGAGCCGGCGGCCGTTGTGTGTGTGGACAGCCTGTGTACCTCGGACGTGCGCCGGCTGGGATGCAGCGTCCAGCTTTCCACGGCAGGGCTTTCGCCCCACACTGCGCCGCCGCTCACGCAGCAGACGCTGGGCGTGCCCGTGGTAGCCGTAGGCGTGCCCACCGTTATGGAGGCCGACACGATGCTGGGCGCAAAACGCCCGCTGGTGGTGACGCCCAAGGACATCGACGCCATCATCCGCCGGGGCGCGACGCTGCTGGCGCTGGCCATCAATAAAGCGCTGCAACCGGCGCTCTCGGTGGGAGAGCTGACGTTCCTTACCTCCTGAGCCGGCAAACCGGGCATGCGCGGGATGCACAAGCCACAGACGGCCTTCGTCTGCGCAAAACGCTGAATTTTTGAACAGAGCGAAATTTTCGTTGGCGGCGCCGGCGGCGGAAGTGGTAAAATAAAGCCATCAAAAAAGGAGGCGTTTCCCAATGAAACGGATCAAAGCAGCGTGTCTGGAGCAGACGGTACACTTTCAGCTCAAGGACGACCTGGGCCACGCGGCGGCGGCACGTGCGGTAAAGGAAGAGTACGAGCACTACAAGATGCAGCTGGAGCGCAGCCGTACCAGATACAAAATCGTAGAGGAGACCGTTCAACCGGACGATTCCATTCTCATCAAGATCAAAAAGCAATACAACCACCACGATTGCGGCGATTATATGGATTGAGCCATCCGTCGCCGCATCCGCTCTGAAAAAGCCGCCCGCCGGGAATTCGACGGACGGCTTTTCTGGTCGGCCTTCGGGACGCCGCGGGGGATTCAATCCTCTCCGAATCCGCGCAAAACCGCCCCGGCCCAGCGCACCAGCAGCGCATAATGCTCCGGCGCCTCCTGCGGCGTGAATGCCTTTTGCCCGCGCCCCGCCAGCACGGCCCGGCTGTCCGCGTCGGGCAGATGCCGCTCCAGCGCGGCGGCGTCCTCACAGTACACGCCCGACGCGGCAAAGGCCTGCGCCTGCAGGACAAAAAACGCGGCCTTGTACAGCGCAGGCAGATTGGCGGAGGCATCCTCGAACAAAAAGCTGTGACACGCCGCGTGATATACATTCGCCGCGCCCATGTGCAGGGCGCCACGCGCGTCCTGCGGGCACAACAGCGCGCCCACCTCCGAAAGTGAACCGTACAGCGCCTCTGTGTCATGGTAAAACTGGAACAGGTCCGCCCGGGGCCAAGCCAGCAGCTCTTTCCTGCCTGAAACAAAGCCGCAGGCCTTTTCGCTGTCCGGCATGCTGCGCACCAATTCCCGGTAAGCCGACAGGTCGGCCGTGTCCAGCCTGTCCAAAACGAGCACAAAATCAATGTCGCTGCGCTCTGTGGCCGCGCCCCGCCGGACACTGCCCTGCAGCCCCATAAACCATACCCGCGCACCAAAACGCGCCAGCGCCTTTTCCGCAAGCATTTTGGCCCACGCCCTGTGATCTGTCATAATTCCCTCCCTGTGACAATGGTGAATCTCTTTTTCCTCCGCCTGCCTCCCGTGGGCGAACGGCGGTTCAGGTCCCGGCTGCTTTTATTTTAACTGGATGTGCATTTGGGCCGGTGCCTCGTTCCATTTGACGGGATACCCCGCTCCGTGGCTGCAAAATACGGAATCCGGCGTGTTTTCCACATCCCTCTCCGGGTCGTAGCCGGTTTGTTCGGCCAGGTGCTGCTGCTGTGCGGGCGTACAGGGATGATATGCCTCGAACGCCAACGAAAGCTGCGCCCGCCCCTTGCCCAGCGCGGTCAGCTCCCGGGCATAGGCCTGCATCTGTGCCACAGGGCATGTACCCGTCACAGCCACCCGGCCGTCGCGGCCTGTCACAGGCGCTTCATACCGGCCGCCCATACGCGGTATGTCGGACAGGATACGCCCCGCCAGTGCCGCATCCGCCTCTGCCGTGAAAGAATACCATGGCTCCAGCAGCACGCTTTCCGCCTGCATCAGCCCCTGGCGCACCGCACGGTATACGGCCTGGCGGAAATCCCCGCCCTCGGTGTGCTTCAGATGGGCGCGCCCGGCCAGCAGCGTCACGCGCACGTCCGTCAGCGGCGCGCCGGTAAGCACGCCCCGGTGGCTCTTTTCCAGAACGTGGGTGCGGATGAGATTCTGCCAATTCTGTGCCAGCACATCGGTATGGCATTCACTGTCAAACGTTATGCCGCTTCCCGGCGCGCCCGGCGAAAGGCGCAGGTGTACCTCGGCATAATGGCGCAGCGGCTCGAAATGGCCGCAGCCCACTACGGCGTTTGCGATGGTTTCCCTGTACAGCACGCCGCAGGGGCCGAACGATACCTCTGCGCCGTATCGCTCCCGCAGCACGGTCTGCAGTACCTCCAGCTGGACCTCTCCCATCACCTGAACGTTCACACGCTGCAGCTCTTCGCTGAATTCCACGCCCAGCAGCGGCTCCTCGTCCTCCACCTCACGCAGCAGCTCCAGCAGGCGGCGGGGCGGAAGCTCCGGCCCTGCCAATACCTGGGCGGAAAGCAGCGGCCGCAGTGCGGGCGGCATACCCGGCCGGGCATCCGCCCCCACAACATCCCCGGGCATCACCCGGCCCAGACCGGCGGCGGCGCACAGCGTGCCAGGCCCCGCTTCGGCCAGCGGCGCGCTTTTTCCGCCGCTGTATGCCCGCAGCCCGTTCACCTTGTAATACGCAGTCCCGCCCTTTTCCGGGCAGGCCACATTCTCTTTGGGGCGCAGACGCCCTGCCAACACCTTCAAAAACACGATGCGGCCGCCGTTTTTCTCATGACGCACCTTGTACACACGGGCGCGGAAAAGCGCGTCTCCGGCCTCTTCCTGCGGTGCGGCGCAGAACGCCGCCAATACGTTCAGCAACGTGTCAACGCCTGTGCCGTTCAGAGCCGCGCCCACCACTGCCGGACAAACAAGCCCCGCCCGCACCAGTGCGGCGCCGCGCTCCCGGGCGGCCTGCGCGTCATAGCCGCGGACAAGATAATCCTCCATCAGCGTTTCGTCCCGCGCGGCCAGCTCCTCCGCCAAGGCCTCTCCAATGTCCGCCGCGCAGAAATCCGGCCCGCACGCCAGCACATCCGCCCCCAGGCGTGCGCGTACCGCCGCCAGCGTTCCGGCAGCATCAGCGGTGGGCAGGTCCGCCTTGTTCAGAAAAAACACCACGGGCACGTCGTTTTGCCGCAGCAGCCGCCAGACGGTCTCCGTATGGGCCTGTACGCCCTCCACACAGCTTACCACCAATACCGCGCAGTCCACGGCCCAGATGCTGCGCTCCATCTCGCCGCTGAAATCCGCGTGGCCCGGGGTGTCGATCAAGCGGAACGGAAGCCCGCAGGCCGTAAACGCCGCTTCGTCGGCAAATACCGTGATGCCGCGGCTGCGCTCGATGACGTCATGGTCCAGACAGGTGTCGCCGCTGTCCACGCGCCCGGCGCGCCGCAGCGTGCCGCCCCGGTACAAAAGCTGCTCCGAAAGCGTCGTCTTGCCCGCGTCCACATGAGCGAAAACGCCCACGACAGTTTCCATAAAACCGCCCCTTTCCGTGGTAAATACATCTTATTATAGCCGCCGGGCACCGCGCTTTGCAAGCATCGCCCGCCCTGCAAAAAAAGCAGGCGCGCTCCGCACGAAGCGGGGCGCGCCTGCCGGTGTTTTCCGCGCGCTTCAATCCAGTTCCAGCGCGCCGGTATAAAGCTGGTAATAAGTCCCCTTCAGGGCCAGCAGCTCGTCGTGCGTACCGCGCTCAATGATGCGTCCGTGGTCCAGCACCATGATGGCGTCGGCGTTTTTCACAGTGCTCAGCCGGTGTGCGATGACAAACACCGTGCGGCCCGTCATCAGCGCGTCCATGCCCCGTTGTACAATGGCCTCGGTGCGGGTGTCGATGGAGCTGGTCGCCTCGTCCAGGATCATCACGGGCGGGTCCGCCACCGCCGCACGGGCAATGGCCAGCAGCTGTCTTTGGCCCTGGGACAGGCTTGCGCCGTTGCCGCTCAGCGGCGTATCATAGCCCTGCGGCAGGCGCGTGATGAAATCGTGCGCCCCCGCCAGCTTGGCCGCGGCGATGCACTCCTCGTCACAGGCGTCCAGGCGCCCGTAGCGAATGTTGTCCATCACCGTTCCGGTGAACAGGTTGGTATCCTGCAGCACAACGCCCAGGCTTCGGCGCAGGTCTGCCTTTTTTATTTTATTGATATTGATGCCGTCATAGCGGATCTTTCCATCCGCGATATCGTAAAAACGGTTGATGAGATTGGTGATGGTCGTCTTGCCCGCGCCGGTGGAGCCCACAAAAGCCACCTTCTGGCCGGGCTTTGCATACAGCGTCACATCATGCAGCACCGTTTTGCCTTCTTCGTAGGCGAAATCCACGTCAAACAGACGCACATCGCCGGTCAGGCGGGTATAGGTGGTAGTTCCGTCGCCATGCGGATGCTTCCAGGCCCATACATTTGTGCGCGCCGCGCACTCCTCCAGCGCGCCGTCCGCCCCCTCTTTCGCGTTCACCAGCGTCACATAGCCCTCGTCGGCTTCCGGATGCTCGTCGATGAGCGCAAAAATGCGCTGCGTGCCGGCCAGGCCCATGACGATGGAATTGATCTGATTGGACACCTGGCTGACATTGCCGGAAAACTGCTTCGTCATGTTCAGAAACGGCACCACGATGCTGATGCTGAACGCCAGGCCTGAAATGCTCAGGTTGGGCGCTCCGCTCAGCAGCAGAATTCCGCCGGCCAGCGCCACCACCACATACAGCACATTCCCGATGTTGTTCAGAATGGGCATGAGCATGTTGGCGTAGCGGTTGGCTTTTTCGGCGTCGGAAAAAAGGGCATCATTGATGGCGTCGAAGGCGCGCTTGGCCTCCTGCTCGTGGCAGAACACCTTAACGACCTTCTGACCGTTCATCATTTCCTCAATGTAGCCTTCGGTACGGCCCAACGCCTGCTGCTGGCGTACAAAATATTTGGCGGAGCCGCCGCCGATCCTGCGCACCACAAGCACCATACACACCACGCCCAGCACCACCACGGCGGCCAGCCAGATGCTGTAATACAGCATGATGCTGAACACCGTTATCACCGTTACGGCGGAGATCAGCAGCTGCGGAAAGCTCTGGCTGATCATCTGGCGCAGCGTGTCGATATCGTTGGTATAATAGCTCATGATATCGCCATGATTGTGGGTATCGAAATAGCGGATGGGAAGGTCCTGCATGCCGTTGAACATCTTCTCGCGCATTTTTTCCAGCGAGCCCTGCGTGATGACGGCCATGAGCTGAGTATATACAACACCCGCTGCCAGGCTGAGGACATAAAACACCGCCAGCAACGCCACCAGTCCCAAAATGCGGCCGGATACGGCGGACCAATCGCCGCTCTGCCAGCTCTGCTCCACGGCGGCAATGACGTTCTGCATGAAGATGGACGGCACCGAACTGACGACGGCGTTGAACAGGATGCACGCCACGGTAACGGGCAGCAGCACCGGATAAAAACCGAACAGCGTGCGGATGAGACGGCCCAGCACGCCCTTGGGCGCGCGGCGCTTTGCGGTTCCTTTATTCGGCATCGTCGTCACCTGCCTTGTTCTGAGAGGTATACACCTCGCGGTAGATCTTGTTTGTTTTCATAAGCTCCGCATGGGTGCCCACGGCATTCACCGCGCCGCCGTCCATGACGACGATGCGGTCCGCGTCCTGTACGGAGGCGATGCGCTGGGCAATGATGATCTTTGTCGTTTCGGGTATATACCGGCGCAGCGCCTGGCGGATCAGTGCGTCGGTGCGCGTATCCACGGCACTGGTTGAATCGTCCAGGACCAGGATCTTGGGCTTTTTCAGCAGCGCGCGGGCAATGCACAGGCGCTGCTTCTGCCCTCCGGAAACATTGGCGCCGCCCTGCTCGATATGGGTGTCGTAGCCGTCCGGGAACTGGCGGATAAACTCATCCGCCTGCGCCAGGCGGCAGGCCTCCTCCATCTCTGCATCGGTGGCGTCCTTGTTTCCCCAACGCAGATTTTCCCGGATGGAACCGCTGAACAGCACGTTTTTCTGCAGCACCACGGCTACCTGGTCGCGCAGAGCCTCCAGGTCGTAGCTGCGCACATCCACACCGCCCACGCGCACAGCGCCCTCAGTGGCGTCATACAGACGGGAGATGAGCTGGATCAGCGTGGATTTGGACGAGCCCGTGCCGCCGATAATGCCGATGGTCTCGCCGGAACGAATGTGCAGGTCAATGCCGGAAAGCGCCATGCGCTCCGCCGTCTTTGCGTACTTGAAGCTCACATTATCAAAATCGATGGAGCCGTCCTTCACCTCGCGCACAGGGTTTTCCGGGCTTTGCAGCGCGCTCTCTTCGCACAGCACCTCCACGATGCGCTGAGCCGATTCACTGGCCATGGTGATCATCACGAACACCATGGAGAGCATCATCAGGCTCATCAATATCTGGAAGCTGTACGTGAGCATGGAGGACATCTGGCCCACATCCAGCGCAAGGCCGCGGCTGGTGATGACCGTATACGAGCCGAAGGACAGCACGAACACCATCACCGCATACACACAGAACTGCATGAGCGGGTTGTTGAAAGCAAGGATGCGCTCCGCTCTCGTGAAGTCCCGCTGGACGTCTGCTGCCGCCGCGCCGAATTTCTGTTTTTCATATTCCTCGCGCACATAGGACTTCACGACGCGCATACCTTTGATGTTTTCCTGCACAGAGCTGTTCAACGCGTCGTATTTTTTGAACACGCGCTTGAACAGCGGCATCGTGCTGCGCACCACCAGCGCCAGCCCCACGCCCAACACCGGGATGACCAGCAGGAAGATCACCGCCATCTTGCCGCCCATGATAAACGCCATCGCAAACGAAAACACCAGCATCAGAGGGCAGCGGATGGCCGTGCGCACGATCATCATATATGCCATCTGCACGTTGGTCACATCGGTGGTCATGCGTGTCACAAGGCTGGACACCGAAAACTTGTCGATGTTCTCGAAAGAATAATCCTGTATTTTATAGAACATGTCCTTGCGCAGATTGCGCGCGAAGCCGCAGCTTGCGGTGGCGCAGGCGCTGCCCGCCAGTGCGCCGAAGGTGAGCGACAGCCCAGCCATCACCACCAGCACCGCGCCGTACTGCACAATGACGCCGATGGAGCACCCGGCTTTGATCTGGTTTACCAGATTCGCCGTGACAAACGGGATGATGCACTCCATCACCACCTCGCCCGAGACCAACAGCGGCGCGAGCAGCGAAGGCTTCTTGTACTCGCGGATGCTTTTGGCCAAAACACTCAGCATAAAAAGATACCCCTTTCTCTCCGGCTCCGAGGAGCCTTTCTGTATTATTTGTTATGACGCTAACAATTCGGCTCAAAAAAAACAGCCGCAGTCTCTTCGGCCGCCCTGCGACAGGCAGTGCGGCCCGACGCGGCCATGCGGGCTGCCGCCCGCGGCTCTTGAATTTTAAGCGCCAGCTATGCCCCGTTTGTTAGGGGACGAACCATATCTTACTGCTTTTTTTTAGGTTTGTCAATAGAAAAAGGGTACAGAAAGCGTTCAGCTTTCCGCACCCTTTTGTCCCTTTGGCAGCCGGTTATTGCTCCTTGTCCGCACGCAGGCGCCGGGTCACCTCCCGGGCAACACGCAGGCCGTGCTGTGCATTTTCAGCGCCCAGCCGTGCAAGCGGGTCCGGCGCGCCGTGCAGCGTGCGCTCCAGCCATTCCGCCTCCAGCGCCTGCATCCGCGCCAGCACCTCCGGATACCGGGCCTTTACATCCGCCGTTTCCCGCGGGTCCTCTTCCGTATGATACAGGGCATATTCTGCAAAATCCCACAGGCCGGGGCTGAAGGTATGCACCATCTTCCAGCCGTCCTGTAAAACCGCCCTCTGGCAGGTATACAGCCCGTGCTCACACACAAGATATTCCCGGGACGCCGCTGTTCCGTCCAGCGTGTCCTGCAGCGCTGTACCGTGCCACATCTCCGGTGCGGCCACGCCGAAAAAGCGCGCCGCAGCAGGCGCGATGTCCAGCCCATACACAGGATGGGCGCACACCTCGCCCCTGTGGGCGCCGCCCGGCAGCTTGAGCAGCATCGGGATATGGATACAGCTGTCATGCACCGTGCCGTGCTCCAGGATCATCTGCCCCTCTCCATACTGCTCGCCGTGGTCCGCACTCAGTATCACGGCACAGTCGTCATACCAGCCTCTTTTTTTCAGGTATGCGCACATCTGCCCTACCAGATGGTCGGCATAGCGGATCTCGGCGTCGTACAGGCGAAGCAGCTCCGCCAGCTCCCGTCGGCTGCGCACGCCCGTATGCCGGCCGCCCCGGTACAGCGGAGATGCGGCCAGCCGGGTGAGCTGTTCATCGGTTACGGCGGAGGTGTCCGGCTCATAGCCGCGGTCGATCCATTCCGGCGGCGGGGACAGCGGCCCGTGAGGATCCCAGTAATGCAGATGCAGGAAAAGGTCTTCCCCACAAAAGCCGTCCAGAAAATCCATTGCCGCCTCATTCACCGCGGCGCCCGGAAAGCGCTGGAAATTTTCCGCACGGCAGCGGTAGGAGGGGTCGATCACATGGGAAAATCCATTGTAAAACCATGGCGCAGGATGCCGCCCGAACGAAGAAACCGCCGCCGTGTGCACGCCCTCCCAGGACAGTACACGGGGCAGGGCCGTTTCCGGCGGCGTGGCCACGGAAAGTGCAGCCGTACCGTGGGTCTCCACGCCGTTGACCACGCCGAAGCACCCGGTAAGCAGCGCTGCGCGGGCCGGCATGCAGGGCGTGTTGGAAGCATACGCCCGGGAAAAACGCACCCCGTCCGCCGCCAGCGCGTCGATGTGCGGCGTCGGCCGCCCATACCCGCAGCAGGACAAATGGTCCGGCCGCAGCGTGTCGATATCAAAATAGATGACCTTCATCGTACTTCCCTTACAAAATGCCTGCGGCCGTGCTCATACAGGGCGCAGATCATTTCCTGTGTCAAAAAGGCGTTTTCCGCGGTGACATACATGGGCGCAAGCCCCAGCAGGCTCTGATAAAAGTTACCGATCTGCTTGACATGGCTGGTGCCCCAATATTGCTTGACGTCCCCGTATTCAAACATCTGTGCCGGGTCGTTGTCCGCAAGGCAGGTGAGGCCGTTGTTCAGTTCCACCCGTGCCTTGGGCCCTTCCATAACGGCTTTGCCCCGGGTGCACGCCAGCTCCAGACGAACCGGCTCGTCTGTGCAGTAGTGGTTCATCACATAAAAGGCGCCGTACGCACCGCCTTCAAATTCCACCCGTCCCTCGGCTGTGTCCTCCACCGGAATATCCGGGTGCGTGCGGTTGGCCAGGCTGGCCTGTACGCCTGTCACCGGACGGCCGATGAACCAGCGCATCAGGTCCAGCGTATGGATGGCCTGGTCGATGATGACGCCGCCGCCCTCTTTATCCCAAGTGCCTTTCCAGTCGCTTTGGGAATAATATTCCGGTGAGCGGTCCCATGTCAGCAGCACGCGCGCCGCGCGCACCTCGCCCAAATCTCCGTTGTCCAGACAACGGCGGATGAGCTGGGAACCCGCGTTATAGCGGTTCTGGAAAATGACGCCCAGCGTTCTGCCTGTGGCGGCCGCGGTGTCCAGCATACGGCGCGCGTCCGCCAGCGCAATGGCCATCGGCTTTTCTGTCAGCACATGGCAGCCGCGCTCCATGGCAAGGCACGCCAGCGGCGCATGCAGATAGTGCGGCGTGCAGATATGCACCACATCCGGCTTTTCCTGCTCCAGCATCACTTCAAAATCCGTATACGCCCGGCAGCCGAAGCGCTCCGCCGCAGCCCCGGCACGCTCGGGCTTCACATCACACACCGCCGTGAGCACGGCGTGCGGGTCCCTGGAGACCGGTACGGCATGCATGGGGAATATCTTTCCGCAGCCTGCGATTACCGTTTTCAGTTTCCGTACTTCCATCACTTCGTCCCCTTTTGGCATCAGGCCGCCCCAAGGCAAGCTATTGCCTTGAAACAGCCTGATGGATGAGCGGGGCGCACCGGAGCGCATCCCGCCGTTTCTGTTTTTTTCTGCCGCTGCAGAAATTCAGGCCTCCCGCTCTTTCACGAAGCGCTCGAACCAGATGTACGCCACTTCCTTGCCCGGCTCCGCCGTCAGGGAGTGGTCCAGCCCGGCGGGCACGAAGCTCCAGTCGCCCGCATGATGGGCCACGCTCTCGTTTTCCACCGTCAGCGTGAAATCGGCATTGTCCAGGCCGTAGTTCCACTGGTCCACCGCGGGATGGCCTTTTTCCACAGTGCCTTCTCCCACGGCTTTCACCACGCCCAGCAGATTGCGGCCTACCTCGCCGGAGTACAGCACCTGCCAGCTGCGGGTGTGGGGGCCCTTGCAGTCCTGCGTATATTCATGCGTCTCAGAGAAGGAACGGAAGATCGGCAGCGTTGTGTGGCACGCCGCATAATTTTTGTGGTCTCCCTCTGTCATATCCAGCACCAGGCACAGGAACTCCAGATCCTCGACGGCGTGAATGGTAAAATCGCCGTTGTCAAAATCCGGCACAAAAAAAGCCAGTTCGGTGATGTTGCGGGCGAACTTATCCGTGGTGACATAGCCCTTGCCGGCTGTAAAGCAGTACACTGCGGTCTTATCTGCATATTTTTCCGGCTGCACATCATGCCCGGCCTTCAAAAAGCATTTGTAGTTGTGGGCGCCGGGGAACGTTCCGGGCAGCATTTCCATGCGGGAAAATCCGTTTGCGTCATACTGAGGCGCCATTTCTTCCTTTTTTACAATCGCGATAGACATTGTGTTTACCCTCTTTCTTGTTTTTTCCGTGCCGGGTACAGCGTGCGCCGTCCCAAGCGGCGGTTTTTTCCGTTTTGCGTCTGCGCCGGGCCTCTGCTTTACAGCCCGGCGTATATGGGCGAGACAAACGCCCACTGGCCGTTCTTCTGGGCAAATTCCGCATGATACACGTCCATGCCCCCGCTGCCCTCGTCCTCTGCCTCCAGCACCATTTCATAGGCGCTGTCCGGCACGGCGGCATGAATTTTTACCGCCTCGGAATGCCAGGGCTTCACGTGCCAAGTTACGCCGCCGTCCAAAAGCTGCGCGATGGACGCCGTGTGCGTACGGCCGTTTACCGTCACGTTTACCACAGTGTCCGGCCCGCCCTCTATCTCGGCAACGACGGCGTCCGTCTGGGGGTGCAGCGTGCTCTTGTTGCGCACGGTCTCGCACTGCCAGGCAAAGGCCTGCGTGTCCTGTTCCAGCACACGGTTGTCGATCTCGTTTACCTCGACAGGGCTTCCGTCGTGGTTTGTGGGCGAAAGCAGGCTGCGGCCCCGCAGGTACAGGTTCGCGCCGGCCAGCCGCCCGTCGGTTGTAATGCGCCCGGCCCAGCGCGTCAGCTCTTCGCTGTTTCCCCAGCCCATCTCCACCCGCAGCTTGTACGCACGGGCAGGCTTCGGGCGAAGCTGTTCGCCGCACAAAACCGCCAGCGGTCTGCAGTTTTTATAGATCACCAGCTTGTCGGCCCAGTATTCGCCCTTTACGGCGCAGCGCAGCTTTCTCTTTGCGCCGCGCACCGTCTCGCCCAGGCCCTGGCCGTTGACGGTAAAATCGCATTCGATCCGGTCGCCCGTCACCGCGTAGGCACGGCCCGAAAGCAGCGCCTCCCAAATGGCCTCCCGGCTTTTCCCCTTTGCCAAAACAGCCGTCAGGCCGTCGCCGTAGGAGCCGGGGAACCCGGCGTGGTGGTCGGTGGAGCCCAAAAAGCAGAACCGGCTGCCCCGCCGCAATCCGGCGTATACCGTGTTGCGGGAATCCCGCGGGCCCATGTCGTGATAATACGGATAGGGAGCCGTTTCGCTCATGGCGCAGCCGTGCTTGGAGCATACCTCCACGCAGGGCGAGATGTTCTGGTCGTACAGTTCCCAATTGATGCCCCGGTATCCCGGCGTATAGCCGATGTGGTGCGGCACCGCGATGGCGTGCACGCCGCAATCCGCCACCAGCCGCGCAGGGCTGTCCCGATAAATGAGCGGGAATGTGTCATCCGGCGAGATGATGTGGTGGTCTCCGTAAAGCGAGGAATGCATCTCATAGCTTTGGAAGGTCACCAGTTCGCCGTCATTCTGCCGCGCCATCTCGGCCCGGATCTCGTCCCAGTGCTCCAGAAGCTTTTTAAAGCCCTCCCGGTGAAAATCCACGATAAATTCCGTCTCCGGCGTACGCGCATAGATGTCCGGCCACATGGCGTGTCCTGTAATGCAGCAGAAATCCAGATGGCTGCGGGCGATCTTCAGCGCATTCTGCAGGCTTCCGAAACCATAGGTGATGCCGCAGTGGTTATGTAAATCTCCCCATAACAGCATGAGCGGCTCCTTTCTCAGCGGATCATGTATTGTTCCAGATGGCGCTTCGCCAGCACGATGTGCTTCCAGCGGTTCTCCGGCTCGGCCCACACGTCGCCGTGGGGCTCGATGATGATATAGCCGTCATAGCCCACATTCCACAGCATACCCAGCATCACGTTCCACTTCAGCTGGCCCATGCCTACGATGGGTTCGATCTCCCAGCCGTCGTCGCCATAGCGGAAAATGTCCTTGGCATGGAAGTGCGCGATGCGGTTGGCGTAACGCTTCATGATCTCATAGGGGTCGTCCTTCATGTTGCGCATAATACCCACCGGGTCCAGCTTGATGTTGAACTCAGGCACTTCCTTCAGCAGCTTGTCCAAAATCTCGCGGGAATGGACGAAGTTTCCGCCGTGGCCCAGGTAGCAGGCCAGCTTGATGCCCTTTTTGTCCGCGATGTCCTTATAGTAAAGATATTCTTTTTTGAACTCGGCGATATTCTTGTCCGGGTCCTCCGGGTCGTACTCGCCGGTGTTGAAAAACGCCATCCTGCAGCCGATGGCCTCCGCCATGTCCAGAAATTCCAGCATGGTCCTGCGCACTGCCGCGCGCTCGTCCGGGTCCGGGCTGATGGTGTTCAGCCACCAGAGGCCGCAGGCAGCGGGCTCCACGGGTGTATTTTCAAACGCAGGCTTGATTTTGTCCAGCGAGAAGTCCACGCCGCACTTTGAGTTGAACAGCAGTTCCACGCCGTCGATGCCCTGCTGCTGGGCCAGGTCCACCCAGCGGCGCAGGTCGGCTGCGTCCTTGCAGTCCTTCATCTCTACGATAAAACCGAGTTTTTTCATGTTCTATTCCTCCTTCAGATGCCCAGCACGCGCTCGATGCGGCCCGATTCAAAGGAGCGCCGGGCGGCCTCTACCACCTGGAGCGGCACAAATGCGTCGCGCGCTGTTTTGCTGTTGTTCGTGCCGTTCAGCAGATCGTCCACAAATGTCTTGTGATGAATGTACCCAAAGAACTGCGGGTCGACGGGGGCGGCCTGCCAGTGGATATCCTTGCGGGGATGGCCGTCCAGATTCCAGCCATAATATACGATATCGCTGCGGTGGGGATTGTACAGATAGATAACACCCTTCGCACCGTAGATTTCCATTTCAAAGCGGTTGGTCTGCGCCACCTGCGTCCAGAAAACCTCGTGGAACACCGTTGCGCCGCTGGCCAGCCTGTAGTTGAGGATGGCGGTATTTTCCACACCGTTCAGGTTGGCACGCTCGCCGAATTCCTCTCTGCGCTTTTCGTCCCGCGGGGACAGGTGCAGCGCGAACACATCTTCAATGGAGGACCCCGCCACTGTGTGGATCAGGTCCATCCCGTGGCAGCCGATGTCCATCATACAGCCGCCGTAGCCGGGCGCGGAATCGAACGGATTTTTGGTGGCGTTGCGCATGCGGATGTGGCGGATCTCGCCGATCTTCCCCTCTTCCGCGATCCTGCGCGCCGCGATGGAGCCGTCCATATAGCTGTGCATGAAGGACGGCGTGAGTTTGACGCCCGCCTCGTCCACAGCGCGGATGATCTTGCGGCCTTCCTCAATGTTATAGGCAAAGGGCTTTTGCGAAAAGATATGCTTGCCCGCGGCGGCCGCCTCGATGCAGAGCGTCGCGTGCATCTCGATCTTTGTGAAGATGCACACCGCGTCGATGCTGCTGTCGTTCAGGATGTCGTGATAATCCAGCGTATATTTTTCAAAGCCGAAGTCGTCCTTTGCTTTCTGCGCGCGCTCCTCGATCAGATCGCAGGCCCACACGAGCTGCGCGCCCTCCACGCGCCGCAGCGCGGGCAGATGGTATTCGTTGGCGATGCTTCCGCAGCCGATCACGCCAAATCTGATTTTTTTCATTGTTCTTCTCCTTTGGAGCGGCGTCCCCCCGCGCCTGGTTTACAGGCGCGGGGCGCCGCATAATGCATTTTCCGCTCAACCCTTCCAGCGGTCGTAAGCGTCCTGGTTGATTTTGATGTAATCCTCAACCGGCATATTGTTCAGTTCCGCCACGTAGGCGTCCCACTCGCTCAGGCTCTTTTCGCCCGTGATGAACTTCACCACATTCTCCGTGGCGTAGTTGACGATATCCTGCGCATAGGTGCCCAGCTTGATGCTCTCCTCCTCGGTAAACTTTACGCGAGGCACTGTCTCAAAGGGCACCACATAATCGCGTACCACATCGTTGGCCGCTTTGGTTTCGGGCAGCTGGGCCGCGCTCTGGTCCACTTCGTTGGTGATATACTGAGGCAGGTAGCCGCCCGGGAAGATGGCCCACTGGCCCAGAGCCTGGTCCAGCGTCAGCCCGTCGGGGTTGTTCTTGATGTTATCCAGCAGCTGGTACTTGCCGTCCACGACCTCATAGCTCTCGCCCTCGATGCCCAGGCGGCACAGCACGGTGCCTTCTTCGCTGTAAAAATAGTCCAGCCAGCGCATGGTTGCTTCGGGATATTTGTTGGCGGTGGTGATGACGGCAACGCCCGTCATCTGCACGTTGCTCTCCACGTTGATGAGCGCGCGGTCGCCGTAGGGGCCTTCCAGCACGGGGCACTGCACATAGTTCTCAGCGGCGGCGCCCATCCACTGGGTGTTCTGCGCGCGGGCCACAAAGCCCACCTGGCCGGCGTTCACCTTTGCGGCGGCCTGGGTCTGGTCCTGAGAATAGCTTTCCTTGTCTACCAGGCCCTCCGTCCACAGCTTGTTGTAAAATTCCACCATATTTTTGAATTTGTCCTCACGGCCGATGAAACGCACGTTGCCCGCGTCGTCGATATCCAGCCAGCTGAAGGCATAGTCGGAGTCCATAACGCCGTTGATGCCGAAGCCCCAGGAGCCGAGCAGGTCGTAGAACATACGGTGGGGATAGTCCTTACCCACCACGCAGTAGGGAATCTCGTCCTTTTGGCCGTTGCCGTTGGGGTCGTTGTCGCGGAACGCCACCAGCACGTCATACAGCTCGTCAACCGTCGTAGGCGCTTCCAGGCCCAGGTTGTCCAGCCAGGTTTTGTTGATCCAGTAGTGGTGGATCAGGTTGCCCTCGGTCTTGTTGAGCTGCGGGCAGGAATAGATATGGCCGTCCGGCATGGTAATGCCCTTGCGGATGGCGTCGTCCTGCTCGATCAGCGCCGAAAGGTTGGGCGCATAATCCAGATACTCGTCCAGCGCGACGAGCTGTCCGTTGGCCGCATATTTCATCTCTTCCTGCGGGCTGATCTTCGCGCGCAGGATAATGTCCGGCAGGTCATCGGAGGCAAAGGCCAGGTTGCGCTTCTCCGTGAAGCCCGCGTCCGGCACGCATTCCCATTCGATGTGGATGCCTGTCAGCTCCTCCATGCGCTTGAGGGCCGGGTGCTCGTTCCAGTCCTTCACATTCGCGTTCAGGGCGACCATGCCCCGCAGTGTGATCGGCTCGTTCACGATGGGGAAGCCCTCGGCGTTCACGTTGGAGTCCCCCGCCGCGCTCGCGCTCTGCGCGCCGGACGCAGGCGTACTGCCGCTCTGTGTGCCGCCGCAGCCCGCCAGCACGCCGCACAGCATCACGGCTGCCAAAAACATGCTCAACCACTTTTTCATCTTTCATCCTTCTTTCTCTTTTTTATATATCCCGGAGGCCTTACGGCCTCCCGTCTACCCTTTTACCGCGCCGATCATGACGCCCTTGACGAAAAACTTCTGCAGGAACGGATACAAAACCAGCATCGGCACGCTGGAAACGATGATCACCGCGTATTTGATGCTCTCTCCCACCATAAACTTACTGATGTCCATACCCGCGGTGTCGATCATGCTGTCCGCCATGTTGTTCAGCAGTATTTCCCGCAGGAACATCTGTAGCGGATAGGCCGAGCGCTCGCTCAAATAAATCAGGCCGTTGAAATAGCTGTTCCAGAAGTTCACGCCGTAGAACAGCACCAGAACGGCAAGGATGGGCGCCGAAAGCGGAAGCACCATTTTAAAGAATACGCGGATGTCTCCGCAGCCGTCCATGGATGCGGCCTCATACAGCTCTTCCGGTATCGTGTTCTGCATGAAAGTGCGGGCAACGATAATGTTATACACCGACACCGTTCCCACCAGGATGACGGCCCACATGGTATTGTATAAGCCCAGATTTTTCACCATCAGGTAAGTGGGTATCATCCCTCCGGAAAAAAACATTGTGAACAGGAAAAACCCCATCAGCTTGCTTCGTCCGTACAGTTTTTTGCGGGACAGCGGATATGCCGCGCTGAATGTGATTATGATGGTGACAAGCGTCCCCACAACCGTATAGATCAGAGTGTTTTTATAACCGGTAAAAATGTCCCCGTTGCGGAATACATGCTTGTATGCTTCCAGGTTGAAGCCTTTCGGCCACAGCCACACGTTCCCCTGAAATATCTCCATCGGGTCGCTGATGGATGCGACAAGCACGAAAATCAGAGGATACAAAATCACTACAACGCTGACTGCGGTGAGGCCCCCAAGCACAATATTGAACGCCCTGTCTCCTGCGCCCAGTTTTTGTTTGCGCCTTTTTACTGCCGACATAATCCATACCTCCTTCTTCCCACCATTAGAACAGGCTCGTATCGCTGATTTTTTTTGCGATCTTATTGACTGTCAGCAGCAAAACAATGTTGATAATGTTGTTGAACAGCCCGATGGCCGTGGAAAACCCGTAATCGCTGTTGATGAGGCCCGCTTCATATACAAAGGTGGATATCACCTGCGACGTTTCAGTATTCTGGGCGTTCTGCATCAGGAATACTTTTTCAAAGCCCATATTCATTACCTGGCCCACATCCAGGATGAACATGATGATGGCCGTAGGCAGGATACCCGGCAGGTTGATGTGCAGAATACGCTGGAGGCGGGACGCGCCGTCGATCTGTGCCGCCTCATGCAGCTGCGGGTCGATGGCGGCCAGCGCCGCAATATAAATGATGGAGTTCCAGCCCGCGTTCTGCCACACGCCCGACCATACATACATGGACGGGAACGCCGCCGAGCTTGTGAGAAACCCGAACTTCTCAAAACCCATTTTGTCGAGGAACACGTTGATCAGGCCGTTGCCCTGGTTGAAGAACAGGTTCAGGATGCCTACAAGGACCACCACAGAAATAAAATGCGGCGCGTAAGAAATGGTCTGCACGGCTTTTTTCAGCTTTGGGCTTTTCACCTCGTTGAATACCAGCGCCAGCAAAATCGGGAACGGGAACGCCACTATAAGGTTATACAGGCTCAACCCTACCGTATTTCGCAGCAGCCTCCAGAAATAATAGGAATCAAAGAAACGGTTCAGGTTCTCCATTCCCGTCCACGTGCTGCCCCAGATGCCCAGCCGGGGCGAGTAGTACTTGAAGGCGATCTGCACGCCGTACATCGGCAGATAACAAAAAATAATGAAATAGACGATCGCAGGGATCAAAAATAAGTAAAGGCTCTTGCTTTGGTTGAGCTTTGTGAGCACCCGCCTGCGCCGCTGCCTGCTGCGCGCCCGCTTTTCGGCGCGTGTCCGTGCCGGTGCGGCCGTCCGGCCGCCCTGCAGCATTTTAACCATTTTTTTCACCGTCCGTCCTTTGGATTTGTGTTCATAGTACAACCCAAAACACGATTTTGCCATGTGCAAAAATTGACATCCGCCGCAATATTTGCCCAGATACACCCTTAATTCTTGTTTTTATTGTTAAATATTCCTATAATATTTTTACAACAGAAGAAAAAACAGCAAAATTCTACAATTGGAGGTGATGAGTATGAAAGAAAAGCTGCCCGGGCTCTTTCGTCCGCTGATGAAATTCAATGTAACCGCTGTAATGGTCATCATTCTGATGTTCTCTGTTTTCAATGTTTTTTCCATTGTCCGCACACAGCAGCGGCAGGCCAGCCTGCAGACGATGGCCCTGAGCCAGGCCAGCCAGCAGATCGGGGATTTCATCGCCAGTGCCGAACAGTTGGGCATCGTCGTCCAGAATGATTCCCAGCTCATGGCTTATAACCTTTATAATAACAGAGACCTGCCCCACAATATCGTCTGGGAGCTGGAAATGCTGGCGCCCTCCGTCAACTCTCTCTCCTCCCTCAGCATCGTTTACGTAGATTCGCTGTACCCGCAAATCAACGGCGTCATCTATTCCAGCGCCGGGCGGTTCAGCTACGCCGATTACTGCCGCGACGAACTGAGCGGCAGCCTCACGGAAAACCAGCTTATGGAAGTGGTGTATGCCGCGGATCATGCCCATTTCGTGCCCCAACTCTCAGGCAATACCAGAAGCCTTTTGTATGTGATGCCCATCCCCTCCTCGTATGTGTTCTCTCCCGGCAGACTGCTGCTGCGGCTGGACTATACCTCCTTTACACGCGGGCTGCGCGCCACAGCGGCCGGAAACAGCGACATTTATGTATTCGACAGCGAAGAAAACCTGCTTTTGTACTTTGGCCCCACTTACGGCAACGATATCACCGCCGCCCGTGCTGCCGCAGTCGGGCCTGAAAGCCTTTCCGGCAAGGCCGTATTTCGCCACGAGCTGGAGAATTACGGTATCCAGGTGGTGCAGGCCCTGGATTTCTGGCAATATTATCAGCCTACGCTCACAGCTGTTCTCAGCCTTGTGCTGCTGGCAGCTTTCGTCACGGTGTCGGGCCTCCGCCTTTCTTATGTGTTGGCACAAAATACCGCCCGCCCGTTTTCCGTATTGGTACAGCGCGCCTCCCAGCTGGGCGGCGTGACGCCCGCGGAGGAACCGGATGAGATCGCCCGGCTCTCTCATATTTTTGAAGACCTCGTGGAGCAGCAGACTTCTCTGACAGCCGCTATGGAGAGCCACAGCCAACTGGAGGAATCCCAGTACCTGCTGTATCTGCTGGGCGTGCTTGGCGGGCGGGACTTTTCCGAAACCGTCGTACAGAAATACAGTACGCTGCTTTCCCGCTGGAGCCGCTTCGGCCTGCGCGTCCTGGTGTTCCGCTTTGACGATACCATTCATTTTGTGGAGACGTATCTCCCCAAGCAGCAATGGAGCATCAAATCCGCTTTGCGGCAGGAATTTGCCGCGATGTGCGGGGCGCAGGACGGCTTCGGCGCGGCGGTGGACCTGCAAAACGGGCAGGGGATCGCGGCGGTCGCTGCCTTCGGGCCGGACGCAGACTGCGCCTGCATTCTGGACGCCATCCGCGAAGCGCTGTGCCGCAGCTGCGGGCTGTCGCTCTCCTGCGGCATCAGCAGCGCGGTCTATGCGGCCGGAGATCTGCCCCATGCCTTCCGGGAGGCGAGCGCCAACTGCCGGTACCGCCTCTTCCACGCCAATTCCACCATTACGCCGGAATTTGTGGCCGACATCCGCAACCAGCGCACGCGTCTCTCTTATACGGGCGCGGACGATATTCTTCAAGCAGTCAAGGCGTGCAGCTACCCGGACATCTCCTGCGGAGTGGGGCGCTTCTTTGCCGATATCACCCGGGCCGCCACCCTTCCCTCCTACAAACTCGCCTATTTTGACATGCTTTCACGCCTGAACAAGCTGATTCCGGAATGCGCCGAAAACAAGCAGACCATGCTGGTAAACATGTTGGACCTGCTGTATGAAAACTGTTACGAGAGCACGGAAGTGCTCCAGCAGGACCTGTACAAATTCTGTATCCTGCTGGCCGATACCCTGTACGAGCAGCGCTCGGCGCAGCTGAGCGGCGGCCTGCTGGGCACGATTTATGACTATGTGGAGGAAAATTATGCCTCGCCCGCGCTTTCGCTTTCCTCCATTGCCGAGAGCCTGCGTTTTTCTCCCTCTTATCTCACCCGTTATTTTAAGGAAAAGACAGGTATTTCCCTGATGCAGTACATCGACCGTAAGCGCTTTGAGGAGAGCAAGCGCCTGCTGGCTGCCACCGCTTTGCCCGTTAAGGCCATTGTGGAGCGCGTTGGCTACACCGACGAGGCGAATTTTTCCCGCAAATTCAAAAAATATGAAGGCGTTACGCCCACTCAATACCGCGCCATGCAGAAATAACGGCAAAAGCCCGGCGCTTTCCCGTTTCTGGGAAAGCGCCGGGCTCAGCTTGTCGAAAAAACTGCGCTTTTGCGCCAAGCTACCTACGAGCAGGGCCTGCGGCCCCGTTCGCCGCGCACGGCGCGGGGTTATTTTAAATGAAAAAGGGGTTC